>Ga0315268_10000657_pt1 | contig 39979 bp, 44 predicted proteins | sample C1_top_MG_FD_204535 | JGI IMG/M metagenome (GOLD analysis project Ga0315268, IMG submission 204535) | Sediment microbial communities from Yellowstone Lake, YNP, Wyoming, USA - C1_top | ecosystem: Environmental > Aquatic > Freshwater > Lake > Sediment | place: USA: Wyoming | collected 2017-08-01
TCGGCTTGTTACCGTCTAGTCGTGTTACCTTTATTCTCATGATCATTTTGCCGAATGATTGCCCGTAGGCCCCTTCCATCAGCATCCAGTACAGGAAATGGATGACGTTGCTCAGACCAAAGTCAACAAACGGAATCCAGTTGGGGAAGCCTGGTATCCAGGTCACGCCCGGCCATTCGACCCATGCGAAGAGTCTTATCGGTGTCAGGATGATGCTAAGAATTATTACGTCTATTAGCCAGGCGACGAATCTTTCGCCCCAAAAGGCGAGGAAAAGCTTGGCTTCTGTCTCGACTTCCACCTTGGTTCCACATTTTGGACTAGAATTACTATAAGCGTAGACTGAGATTCATGCAAGCTACGCGAGGTTCTACATTTTCAGATGATGATGCGAGCAGGGATTAGAACATCCGGCTGTGATGATATGAACTGGGTCCTGATGAAGTCTTGTTCCCTTCTTCTTTCTTTTGAGCCTATCCGTCTGTTTGGTCATCATTTGCAGTCAATTTGTGCTACTTGTCTTCCAACTTGACGACCTTGCAGCATCTTCGTTCCAGATGTCCCATCAAGTCTACGCCAGACTGGGCTCTTTTCTCTTCCTCTTCAAGATATTTCTGGAAGCCCACTTGCTTGACGCGTTCGTAGTTTTCGATGACGAAGGGGTACCAGTCTCTGTGGTACTCTGTGTGCTTGCAGGTCAGGTAGTCGTTGCATAGGAGGCAGCTTTCAAGCTTTTTTTGGTTGGTGCATTTTTTGTTTTCGCAGGGTGCGCCGCCGCCGTTCAGGCACATGGGGCATTGCGCGGTGGAGAACCATTCTAATCCTTTTCTGAATTCTTCAAAGCTGAATGATTTGACTACTGAGTTGACCCAGTCGTAACGAGTTGTGTCTACGAGTCTTTTCAGTTCTCCGGCCATCATTTTCACTCTTCCGTTTCCGCCGGGGCATTGGCCGCAGTAAACTCCGCAGATTCCATGTTGGGAGTTCTTCTTTTCCATCTCGAATCACCTTAGACAACTTGAGATAATGTTTGATGCTGTAGAAATAGTGTGCGGTGAAAGCCACAATCTGATAATGGTATTGGTGATATGATGTTGAATGGCATCGTGATATATGCTTGAAACGTTCTAGCAATAGCATTGCGGAAATGAGATGGAATGGCATGAGGTTTGTTGAAGGCTGCGACTTTGAAGAGTTCAGCAAATACTTATCAAAGATTGGGCAGTACGCAGCGAAAGGAGAGCTTGAAAGGTTAAAAGCTTTCTTGGATGGCGGTTTGTTCAATATTATCGTGTTCAGAGAGAACGGTGAAATCATTGGTCACGCGATCTGGCATGAGACTTGTACTGATGAGCACAGGAGGGGCGATCCTAGAGACAAAGAAGACAGGGAAATATTGCTGACGTTTTTTGGGGGAAAGAAGGATTTCGTGGAGCTTCATGAACTGTGGTTGATGAAGGAGCATAGAGGGAAAGGGTATGGTAAACAGTTTTTTGATTTCTTTGAAAAGTACATGCGGAACAAGGGTTACGATGCGGTAGTGTACTATGCGTTTGATCCTGCCGCGGTGGGGCTGTGTCGCAAACGTGGATACAGGGAAGCGTATGGCATCACGGAGGCTGGACCGTATGGCGAAATGGAAACCTGCTACGTCTTTTGCCTGCAACTTCGAAAGAATTCTGATAAACTTGAAATATGACCTGCAAACGAGAGGCTTTGACTGTAATGACTGAGGAATTGTACGTAACTAATCGAGATGATTGGCGCGCGTGGCTCAAGGAAAACCATTCTACCCAGAAGGAGGTTTGGCTGATTTATTACAGGAAACACAGTGGCAAGCCCAGCATCCCTTATGATGATTCGGTTGAGGAGGCGTTGTGTTTTGGTTGGGTGGACAGCATCATAAAGAAGATTGACAGTGAGAAGTTTGCTAGGAAATTCACGCCTCGCAAGGGCAAGAGCAGATGGTCTGAATCAAACAAGAAGAGAGTTGCCAAGATGATTAGAGAGGGAAAAATGACGGAAGTTGGATTGGCCAGGATCAGGGAAGCTAAAGACTGTGGAGAATGGTTCAGGACGCGTGAGGACAGAAAGGAACTGTAGGAATCTGCATCTAGCCTATTGCCACCATTAATGAAGAACCCAAAATCAGTTAGGGTTTCTATTGTGTTTTTCCGAAGAAAAGTAGCGCATGCTAAACTTTTTATGCAGTTTCGCGGTACTAAGCAGCAGGTGTGAGAAATGGATCATACAGTTGTTCACTTTGAAATTCCTGCCAACAATGTGGAAAAACTGAAAAAGTTTTACGCAGAACTCTTCGGATGGAAGATTGAGAAGATGCCGGGGCCAATGGATTATTGGGTCATCGGGACAGTGCCTATGGATGAGAAAATGAACCCAATAAGGCCTGGAGTAAACGGAGGTTTATACAAGAAGGAGCGGCCGGAGAACAAGCCTGTCAACTATATTTCAGTTGAGTCGGTAGACAAATACATCGAGAAAGTCAAGTCTCTTGGAGGAAAAATCGTACAACCGAAGCAAGAGGTTCCCGGCGTTGGTTGGATTGCAATTGCTGTTGACCCTGAAGGCAATCAAGTCGCTTTGCTTCAGCCAATGCCAATGGCATGATAGAATGTCATTGAAACGAATTGATGATTGATTTCCTCACTCTTTTTTGATGGTTTTCCAATCGTTTCCTAAAAAATCGGGGCAGCTCACTATTTTCAGATGATCTATGATTATGAATCTGTCAGAAGTTTCTTTCTTCTTTTTTCAATACATAAATGACCCAAGGTGCGATTCTTGTTTCGTTGACCCATTTGTACGGTTCAGATTCTTTTGCCAGTGGTCTGTAGGTTTTGACTGGTTTCAGTCCGGCCCTCTTGAAGGTTTTTTGGTAATATTCGTCGGTCCAGATGACGTCCTCTACTGGTCTTTTGTCTTCTATGTCTGTTTGGATTATTCTGACTTTGTCTCCGCTTTTTGCGTTTTTGTTTTCTGAATAGTCTTTGGTGGAGAATGATGCCCATTCGTGCTTGTATATTTCGGGTGATGAGACTAGGTTGACGATTCTTCCTTCACTTTTCAGCAGCCGCCTAATCCCTTTGAGGTTCTTGACTTTCTTTTCCATTGTAGGAATATTATCAAATGTGAATGCAGACAGTGCAAGGTCATAGGAGCTATCTTTGAACTGGCTGAGATTGCCATCTTCGATGAGACGATAGTCGCCTTCAGGATCGAGTTGTCTTGCTTTCTTTAGCATGTCCTCTGAGATATCAACTCCGACAACATCAAAGCCAAGTCTCCGCAGAAATCTTGTAGAACGTCCTGCGCCACAACCAAAATCTATCGCTTTTCTTCCTTTGACATGCTCAAATATGATTTTAGGTAAATCCCTGTAGGCTAGATAATACGTGCCAGGGAATTCCAGTTTAGCGTAGACTTCTGCGCGCTTAGCATCTTCATAAGAATTGAAAAACCCCCTATTTGCTTCCTCTTTCTTACTGTCTGTTTCTTTATCCTTGATTGTCATATCGCGCACCATTTAGAAACCCTGATCAATTTCGCCTCCATGAGATAAGTATTTAAGGTTTCAGTTTGCGTTTTCAAATCCCGAGCCTATCTTTTTTCGATTTCTCTGAACTTTTCATTATCCAAACAACGCCCGCAAACAAAAGAGCGATATCCTCTGGCATACGGCGCCTTCTATGCAACTAGTGAAGAAAATCTTACCTGAAAGTATTCGCCTTGGAATTGCTTTGTAAAACATTCTTCATAAAAATCTCTTTTAATACCTATAATATTGTCAATCAATAAGGAGAGTCGAAGTGTGGCGGGCGAGGAAACTTATTCCTTGATTTTCAGTTCTCTCAAACACCCTATCCGCAGAAAGATACTACGAATGCTGCGAGACGATGAATTGACTTTTTCACAAATCCTCGAAATCCTATCGATGGACAGTGGACATCTCAGTTATCATCTTGAGAACTTGGGGGATCTCATCACACACTCTTCAGACGGAAAATACAGGTTGTCGAGTTTTGGATTGGCTGCCGTTAGATTGATGAGCGGTGTAGAAGAACACGGTACGCCGAAAGCTTCAAGGCACAAGAGCCGAATGAATGCCTCCTTCAGGATTTTCTCCGTAATCCTCGCAGTTGTCCTGTTATTGGTAAGCATTTACTCAGTTAATCTGACGGCGCGCATTGATCAACCCTTTCTTGATCTGCCAAGGACTTTTGCTTCGTCCTCAAACCAACCCTTTGAATTCAATTTGACTCTCGTTTACGGAAACTCTGAGTCAAGAATATCTGAACCAAACGGTTTTCTCATTGTGACTCATGAACCGGCAAACACAATGAACGAATGGGTAAGGTACCCTTTATTACTTGATTTCGAATTCAACAAAACATACAGTATCGCCGTGACGGTTCGCGACCCTTCTAATTACGTGGTAAATGCGGGCCCTTTACAAGGGGAAGCTGGATATTTCGGAGTAGGTCTTGGCGCCTACATGTCCCAGAACGGCACATATCAGATTGAAATAAGAAATGCACAGACTGACTGGCTTTACGGCAACGTGACATTGCATGTTAGGTGCGAGATTTTTCAAAGACCACTTTTCTACTATGGACTTGCTGGAGTCATAACAACATCTCTGTATCCTATGATAGTATTACTAGTCTGGCTTTGGACGAAGAAGTCAACTTCATAAAGACTGCGAATAGAAGGCTTAACTGCACTGGACTGTAAGACTTAAACGTAAGTCTAAACCTATTCGGCCCATTTCTAGGGTTAAGAACACAAATCTGCAACGTCTGAGTATTGGTAAAAGAGTTATCAGAGCAGTGGCGGCGTTTTGTCAAAATCGGTACAAATTGTGGCATCTGCTTTGATCAGATTCATGGCGCGGATATAGGAATCTGCACCTCATTCCGAACCCCAAGTCTTCTAATGCACGCCCGATTTTAGAATAGTAGAATTCTGCAGACATCGGCAATCTCAACACTACAACGTATTACGCCTTTTGCAAAGAAAAGTCTTCTTGTTTAGGCATTAGATAAGAAAGGGTCCAGGAATTGCGCGTCGCCAATTGCAGAAACTCATCTATGGAGTTGACGATTCCCTTGAGCATTTGCAGCAAATCTCTGCAGCACTGAAATCATGCCAGTATATTTTAGTTGATAAGTGTTCTGGTATTCTTGCTTGAATCGCTCTAGGTCCGCAAGGCTGTCGAGCATCCAGTAGAAATAGTAGTATTTGCCTGCGTCTTCCAGAAGTGAAAAAGGAGACTCCATAGGGAGCTTGTTATGAGCTGCTATGTTCTTCTTTATTAACCTGCATTGCCCTGGCTGGATTTTCGGTTTCCCATAATCATTGTCCAAAAAAGCATTCAGATAAGGTTGACCAACGAAATACTCTTTTCCTATGTGATCAAACTCGATCCTATCTTCATACTTGAACTCCCCATAATCTATGGAACAAGTTGTCATAAGGGACGGAGAGGAACGGATCAGATCACGATTCACTCTTTGAGTGAAAAGAAGAATAGAACGCAAACCGTTGATCCTGTCCACTTCTTGATCAGAGTTTCTGGAAAAAAGGACTGCACAGTCAGATACTACGATGGCGTCTACTGAAACGTGCATTTCAGTATTAGTTCTTAGTAGGTCTCTGCCAACATTGTAGACCGTTGTGTAAAACCTGTCTAGGGCCCTCGCAGCCTCTTCTTCTCGTTTCATCATCTCTTTGAAACCGGAAATATCTAGGAATGCCACGTAGGTCTTCCTTTCAGGGTAGCTTGAGATAGGCATATAACAAACACCAATCGCTTGAAAATGGTCTTCTACTTTATATTTGTGTTGAAATGTGGGGTCGTTGTTAGGAAAAGTCTGTCGTTTTGCCAAGTCTGATTACTGCCAAAAGAGATACTGCAGAGAAGGCCAAGGTCAATACGTAAAGAACCAAGACATTCTCTACAAGCAACTGATAAATTGAAAGAGCTGTTCCTTCAAAAGTAGCTCCAGTTAACTGTACCATCATATCAGCTAACAGAATTGATTTGATAAGCAGAGAAAAGTAGTTGATCATTAGTATTCCTTTTTTAGTTTGAGGCTGAAAGTGATGGAAACCCACAACTGAGAGAATGTATAAACAAAGGAGAAACAATACTGCGAACAGTCCGCCTGAAAAGCCTATAATGTTTTGACGCCAATCAGAGACTGATGTAAAAATTATCTGGTTCCATCCGATGCTATTCACTTTTACTCCTAATGCCAAACATGCAAAGAAATGGCCGAATTCATGTATTGGCGACGTTAAACTGAGATCAAAGACTATCGCTAAAAGGGATATCTCAAAAGCTGTCAAAACAAGCAAACTGTTGCGCCCTAGTCGGACCATCTTTCCCATTTCCTAGTTCGTAGAATACCTCCGTTTTCTACAGAGGACAGACATGTTGTCTATTTGATAGCAAATAGATATTGCATCGAAGTCTTCGCTCTTTCGTTTTTTTCAAACCGAGGAATAGATTCACTGATTTCAGGAACATATAGTTCCTCAATCTCATTGCGAAGTGTTCTCTCATCTGGGTTCTCAAACATACGCTTAGGGTCAGCATTAATTATGATAGTAGGTGCAAGCTTCACACCGTATTTATCAGCCATTTCTTTTCCTCTCTTGTCCAGTATGTTCCACTCATTGTATTTGAAATTCTCTTTGCCTATTGAGTCAATGACTTCCGAAATCTTATTTTTCAGTTTTTGACTGGCAGCATCGATGTCTGAATAGAACAGATCAATAACGATGTTGTCGAGTTTCTTTTGGACTTCTATGCTGTCCACTTCTAGTTCCGCAGCCCTCAGAAAAACCATGACTTTAATATGTGATAGACCCAATATCTTTCCCGTTTCGTTCCAATGCAGAGTCAGATCTGTCCTGAGATCATAACTCGACATATTCTGAGTTTCACGCATCAAATACTCATACAAAAAGTTACATACACTGCTTGTCACTTTCTCGTTATGCACCCGATGCTGATAGAAATCTCTTCCTTTTCTCTTAAACTTCTTAAATGTCACCCCGAGGACAGACCTCGAAAATGCTGCTTTGAAGCTCTCAAAATCGCCTCTTACTACGACAGTATGAATGGATAGGCTTCTGCTCTTATCCATAATATGCCCCGCAACTATTCTTGAGTAAGGGCTACCTTATAACATTTTTCTACGATCTGCATTAATTGCCTCAAGTAAGGTATACCTTATGGATGCCCATCAAGTTACCTCTATTGGCTATTACCGCAAATCTTAAAAAGTCGACACCCACCATAGGAAGCAATTAAGAACGTCGTAGCAGGAAAACGAACTATGTTGATTGAAATAAATATCGGTTTGTTAGGTGCTGTTGCTATAGTGGCTTCATTGCTGAGTGCGATATTCCAGACGAAATTCCATAAGAGGTGGGCGGCGTATTCAGTGGCTGGTTTTGGACTTTCCGGCGTCTTGTCGACAATAACTCTTTTTGACGCCGTTAGAACATCTCTATTCAACACTTCCAGCTCGTTGTATTATCAAGAGGTTCTCACGTATGTGTCATTGTTTGCGTTCTTGATATCAACAGAGATTCTGGTGTATATAGCGTTCATAAGATTCTGGTCAGAAGGAAAGACAGAAAGGAGGTGATTGGATGAGATGGGTGATTCATCTGCTTGTGGCAGGCTTGGCTGCTATGCTGGCTATGGTCGTATGGGAGCAGTTTTCAGGCGTTTCGATATCTCAAGAGATCATGAGTATGTTTGCGAGATTTGACATTGGACCCGGGCTAGCGATAGGAATACTGGCAATAGCTGCACTGGCACTCTGGGCCAAATCATCGAGCGGCTAATGTTTGCGAGTGTGCACCGATTCGGGCGATTTCGGCACTTGTCCTTCCAGACATCTTGGTAGTTTCCAGATTCTCGTTGAATTTCCAAGAGTCATGAGTATGTTCTGGTCTTTAGAAAACCCGAGTAAAGAGATTCATCGCGAAAGAAGCATAAATGAGCGGGAACAATGGTCCACAGCTTTGAAGACTTCTACGAATTGACCATAATCCATTCTGTTTGATCTTAGTTTAAGAATTGCTTCGTAATCAGGAGTCTCCAAAGGATGATTGAGAGAAAATACCAGTTGGCTCCCACCGTCAGTCTCGTCTACGGAGAGGTCAGAAAGGAAGAAGAGGCATTCGAAGAAGCGTTGCTGAAGATTAAGCCTATCTACGAAATGACTGTCAAAGTCAGGACTCAAGAGGAATACGAGATCTGCATCGGCTGTCTATGTTTTAATTGCAATGAGAAAGGCGAACATGAAGACTGCAAATGCCCATTTCCAGGTTTTCCCAAATCCCCAAGCAAAACAGTCGAATGTTACGTGAAAGATGATCATCTACCTTCATGACTTGCTTAGGCCATATTTAAGAAAAAGCGCTGCTCCGCAGCATATCCTTTTAGAAGGGGAAACACTTTTAAGGGAAGAAGGACATAGAATAAAGGACCACAAATGGCAACTATAAAAACCACAATCAATGTAGACGCGAGGCTCTGGCAAGACTTTAGCATCAAGGTAATAAAGTGTGAGGGCTATCGAAAAAAGAATGATGTCATCGAAGAACTGATACGAGAATACGTGGAAAAGAAGAGGGGTGAAAGACAAAATGAGCGATGATAGCTTTTGGGCCGGTGTTTTCCTTGGAGGAGTCGCCGTGACAGTAGGAGCAGTCGCGGTCCATCAATTCAGCAATGAAAGCTACAAGAGAGGATGGAACGGAGAGCAACTCATCCGTACGTTTGCCTTCGGCATACTGGGGCAGACAAACACAGGAGCTACAGTTCTCGTGGCAAGTTTCAGAAATGGAGAATACGACAGAGAAGTCAAACTGACTCTTGACATGCAAAATCGAGAGCTTCAACTCGTGAGCAAACAGGTTCGGCAAGTTTCACAGGAGCTGAACAGACTTGAAACCACAGTCGAAAAAGTTGCCCAGCCAACAATTCCAGTCGAAAAGAGACAATTCCTTGATGACCTCTACAACATAGCACAGACAAGGCTTTCAAGGAAAGAAAACCGCCAAGTTCCATCATATAGTGTATAAAGCATAAATCCTCCGACTACTAGTTCATTGTCTCCTTAGCTTGGACCAAATTCTAGACGAACGAGACCTTCTGGACACTGGCTTTTGGTCTTCCGATTCACCGTCGTTAGAAAGCTATAAAGTCAGAAAGTCATTATTCAGAATGTAGCTCAAACATCGAGAGGGATATCGTGGAAGTTATCATGATTCCTATTAGCTCAGTAATTCCAAACCCGTTCCAGCCTAGAACACGTTTTGAAGATGAATCCCTGTATGGTCTTGCAGAATCTTTCAGAAAAAGAGGAGTGCTGGAGCCTATCATTGTGAGAGAACACGGCAACTCGTATCAGATAATAGCTGGAGAGAGACGCTGGAAAGCTGCTCAAATTGCCGGTCTCAAAGAGATACCTGCCCTCATAAAAGAAATTCCTGAAGAGGAAGTTATCATAGAGTCTTTGATGGAGAACATCCACAGAAAGGATTTGACAGATGTCGAGAGAGAAAATGCCATCCATGAGCTGTGGACCAGTGAAAGGTTCAAGGCAAGATCCGAAATCGCAAGTACTCTAGGGCTAAAAGAAAAAGATGTGTCCGATAATCTTGACGCATGGGAATTTAGAAAAGAACATGAGATCGATGAGTCTGTGCCTACTTATATAATCGCTCGAACTAGTGGCCTCAAAAAAGACGAAAGAAAAGACGTTGTCAGAAAATATGAAACAAACGAGTTCAGAGCGATAGATGTCTATTCTGCTGTCAAGACCTTGAAGAAAGCATCCGACTCTTTGAAGAAAGAAATCTTAACGTCAAAGTCATCTATTACGCCACAAATAGCAGAAGTGATCGTCGAGAAGTTGCCTGACCATACTGATCAAAACATGGTTATTGCTGAAGCAAAACGACGAAGGCTTGATGAAAACGAAGTTCGGAATCTTATTGAGGACGTACAGAAAGGAGAACAAAGCGATGTGCCTAATGTTGTTGGTGAAATCGACACTGGCTTCTTGTTCAAATGTCCTCTATGCAAGCATACCTACAGGATATTTCATAATGAACCAAGGAGCACTCATTCTCTTAAAGAGTTGTAGTAGTTGGTCAAAAGTATCTCACAAGATAAGATTCTAAGAAAGAAAAAAAGGCAAGAGGCTGCTCGCAAAGCGTGGGAGACCATACGGAAGAAAAAGAGATCAAAAGTGCTTGATACGAAACCTCTTCTTGAAGTAGGTGTTTCCAAGGTAAAGGAACCTAGCTTAGAATCTGTCCGGACAGATTTCGGAAAGCAAATAATTCATCGGTTCAGCAAGACTCCCAGTTCGATTGCATGTGGTCCTTTTTGGGAACTGAGATGGGCGTTTGGCTGTCCTTTTGACTGTGCATATTGTTACCTGCGTGGTACGAGTCGGGGAAGAATGCAGCCAAGATATATCAATGTACGGTACGTACTCAAAGCTCTCGATTATGTGTTCAAGGACAATCAGTTCAATGAAGGAAAACCTGCTGTTTTCAACAGCGGAGAACTTGCCGATTCATGGATGAACCCCCAAATTATGATTCAGATCGTGCGCAAATTCGAGGAACAGAACAAGCACAAACTGCTAACTCTGACGAAATTTGGCATTCAGAATCAAATGGTTAGTTTTTTGACTGAACACTTATACAATCAGACGATAGTTGCTTTCAGCATAAATTCCACCAAAGTGGCTGAGCTCTATGAAAAATCGGCATCACCGCCTATTTCGAGAATAGAAGCTGCATCACGGTTGTCAGCTTTTGGATATGACGTGAGAGTGAGAATTGATCCGATTTTTCCAGTTGACAATTGGAAAAATCACTATGAAGATATTATTTACTCGATGTTTGCTAAATCTGGACCGAACAGGATTATATTGGGTACACCAAGAGGGTTGCAGAAGACTATTCTCTTTGCAAAGAAGGCAAACATGGACCTTTCTTGGGTAGAATTCTTGGAAAAGAAAGAAACAGGCTGGGGATGGAAAATGCCATTTGAACTGAGGCTTGAGATATATCAGTTCTTTTATGAAAGGTTGTTAGGTCTTGGATATCCGAAAGACAAGATTTCTCTGTGCAAGGAAAATGTGGAGATGTGGAAAGCCATGGGGTTAGACTATACTCCATTCACGTGCAATTGCTATGGAAGGGGTTGATGAAATGCCTGGAAGGATACCAACAGGTGAATGGTTGCAGAGCAAGTTCAGAAGACTAGTAGAGATGACTAAGGTAGTTTCTGGGGAGTGTCAAGGCCAGTATGGCGAACCTGAATATGGTTTCTGGTCAATCAAGAAAGAAATAGCACTTATGTATTGGATATGGCCATTCCTGCAAATTGCCAGCCAACATTTTGATTCTTACTACTACGTTGACCTTTTCGCTGGATCTGGGCTAATGAAAGCTAATTCTGACTATTTTGTTGGTTCACCAATAGTTGCTATAGGCTCAACGCTGCCAGACAAGAAATTCAAAGAATACTTCTGTTTGGAGATCGACAAGTCTCGCTGGGACGCACTAGAAAAAAGAGCGAGTACTGCTGCAAAGCATTTTGAAACTTGCTCCCCTAAAATCTTCAATGTTGACTGCAATGAAGAATTGACACGTATCTTGGGTGATTTTTGTCCTAAAGGCAGAACTTGCTACTTGGCTTTCATTGACCCTGAAGGCATAAGCGATTTGAAGTGGAATACGCTCCATAAACTACTAATATATGGAAAAGGTGACATTATCCTCAATTTCCCAACATCAGGCATTATCCGTAACTTTGGTCAAATCAAATCAGAAAGAGCACTTACAGATTTCTTTGGCGATAACGCATGGAAAGAAATGAATCCTACCGCAGACAACATGGTCGAATACTACAAGAATAGAATTGCTGTTGCAGATGGTTTTCGAAGAACCGTAGACAGCCTACCTGTTACAGATGAATCGAACCATAGACTTTATGACTTGATCTTTGCGACAGGTTCCAGAGGAATGAGCAATGTCATGGCAGACATGAAAACAAAACTTAACAAAATCAAGACCAAAGATTTCCGTGAGATCTACAGGGTCATAGCGGGGTCACAGAGACAACTGACTGGTTTTCAGGAAAAGAGTGCTTCGGAAAAGCCTTGATTGATTTACCTTACTGCACGAGTTGAAAAAATGTTTCTAGTTTCTATTCTCCACTTTATAAATCAAAGAAAATCTTAAAAACTCTATTTATCCTTCTTTTGTCTAGAAAGTCATAAACCTGGAATCTTCATTCCTGTGTGTAGTGATTGAACATGAACTTATGGAGTGAGATCAAGAAACTTGAAGGAAAGGAACTGCATACTCTTGATAGAAGAAAACCATTGCTAGTTCTGGAAGTTGCTGCTGATCATGTATTGATCGAAACTTCGGAAAACAAGACGAGATATATTCGATGGGCAGAAATCCAAGAATCGTGGGACTACCTAGAAAGGCATAGTCAGATTACGCGCTCAAAGATCATGGAATCTTATTCAGGATTTAACTCTGCTTACGTAGCAGCGATCATTGCTAACGTTGGTGGAGTCAAACATAGCATCAAACCGATTATTCTGAGACTTGAGAAATAGCCAGATAAGTAGCGCTCTGTACAGACGATTCGCGCGCGCATTCGAGTTTGAGAAAGCACTCATTCAATGAAATGAGTTACTGGAAGGAAGAGGTTCATCGATTAGTCGGATATAGAATTTTGAAGCACGGCACTTTGTCTTCTGAAAATGACTTGAACATCTCGTTTAGCTCATCTTTGTAAGCTGTGTTTGAAAAGAATAGCATAGCAGCTTCTTTGCAAAATGGTGTATCATGCGGAAACATGAATTCCGTTAATGCAACAAGTTTCTTATAGTCTTGAATAGTGGAGGCTACTCTTCTTTCCATTATGCCGACATGCGGTTTCTCATCAAAGGTCGGGTGATAAACGACTTCCACGGCTAGGTCTAGAGCCGGATGTTGTTGGTTTTTGAGATTTTCGAGAACATCCTTGTATCTTTTACATGAAACTGTGCTAAGCTTATTTGAAGAAATGAAATCCAGATTTAATACAACAAAATCAATGAAACCTCTTCGTGCTCTAATCTTCAGTTTTTTTCGTCGTCTTAGATTGAACTCCTCTTCGGTAACCACTCTGAAGGCATAGTCTTTCATATCACATCTGAATGGCGTTGGGTACTCATGGTGAATACAACTCACTACGAAGTCGTCTTTTGTTTTTGCGTACAAATTACCTTGTTTTTGGAGCAAGGCGGTCGCGATTAAGGCCAGTTCAGAATGAATGTCATGCTCCGTGAAAAATCTATAAGGATATTCTTTGAAAATTGTTTCAACTCGATTATGAAGATAACTCAGTATCGACATATACTTCCCTCGATGGTAACATCAAGTCAAGCCTATCAGCAATATTGGTACAGGTAGTATTTCTTTGAATATTACTAAGTCTCGTTTTACATTCTGAAATCTAGGTTCCTTGAGAGTCGAGGTGACATAGACTAACACATCAAGACTGCCTTTTTTCTGTGCAAGAATTGCTCTCAGGAAGTCTCTGTGAACAGCATCAATCAAACTCAACTCCACTGAAACAGCGACTTTGTCCTTGTATGCATCCCAAGCCCATGTTGTATTAGAGAAGATTCGCTTTTCGACAATCCATCCACTATTGCGAAACTCCGCTTGAATTTTCTCATGATTCACCCTCTTGATATTTCTCAAAATGTCCTTGATCTCTTCAAACAAACCTTTCTCTTGCAATATCTTACCAGCGTCCCAGTAAACAAACGACTCATACTTAACCATCGCTAACCCTCATTATCATACCATCTATTTTGATGGAAATATGTCCAGTAGTGACCGTTGTCGTGACTATGGGTCTTCTATGTTGGGTGTCTTTGCTTTCTAGGTTTTACCTTTTTCGCTAGGTCTCTTGCCTCTAAATCTTATCTTAAGGGTTTCATCATTAAACTTTGATTCTATGGCAATATTCTCTTTTATATCGAATTTTCTATGACCTTTGACGTTCTTATCGCAATCAGTCTTTCCCTCGTAATCGGTCCACCAGAGTTCAGGATTATGATGAGCTTCTTTTATGTCCCAGAAATCTGCGATGCCAAAGTGAGCTTGTTTTCCGTCAGGGCGTTGACTATGAACCGTTACGCTTCCCATGCATGGTCGAGTCTCAGGCATCGTAGTACGGTCTGTTTCTAAGTATGGGTCCAGAGACGGATAGGTTGTCATCCAGATATCCGTTTGTTTCCATGAATAAGGACATGGGTCAATACGCTTCTTCATTTCTTTCAAAAAGTCAAAAGTTTCTGAAGAGGCGAAAGCATCTTCACGGAATACAGCGGTAGGAATCTCTAGTAGATCCTCAGCATTAGTCTTCTTGGTAGAGTGGCTGATTTTGGCTTCTTCTTTGTGTGTACCTGCAATTCTCTGGAAGACGTATGTTGTAGCATCTCTTTCGAAATCCTTTAGAGGTCTTCCACATTTTCTGCAAATAGTCGTTTTCAAACCATAGCAGTAGTAGACTTCTGTACTCTTGCAGTCAGGACAACGATACACTATAGATCCCATAGGTGTGCCCTCAGTATTCACGCCAAGTATATCGGGTTTCTACGTTTCTACTTTATAAACCATGTTGAAATTTTAGGGACTTGCTCCCAGAGTCAGGCAATTCGTTATTGGGGTTAAGAACGGAATTCTGCTTACTGCAAATTGATAAAATGCTGTAACTGTCTTGATAAGTTCTTTATCAAAAAGGGTTCAGAATCGTGGCAGTTTTCTGATCAGGTTTTATGGCGCGGGGTGTGGGATTTGAACCCACGCGGCCGTTACCAGCCACAGACTTAGCAGGCCTGCCCCCTACCAGGCTAGGGCAACCCCGCACGTTAGCCAGCATACATTTCTACGTACTCTATCTTATTTGCGTTTTCCAAACCATGTTACACCCCCTTTTTCTGTCCGACAAACACTTTTCACCCACCAGACAAGACCATAAGGCTTCTCTCGTAGCCGAAAGCAAGATTTTAACCGTCAAACCTTCCATAACAAAAGGGACAGAGGCAAATCAAACCTTGTCCACACTTACTGATGCGTTGAAAAGAAGCAGCGAAACCCTCAAACACGGCGCAACAACCCAAGTCACAGACTACGAAAACCGCTTCGCATCACTCAAAAACCTCTACACAGAACTGCTCTCAAATCTAATACGAATGAACTTTGACCCCAAAGAAGCCTACGAAACCGTAAAAGACTTTTTCGGAACCGATTCCGTGCGCTTCGCAGGTGTAGACGGCACAATGTACTCGCGACCGCTCTTTGACATGGTCATCTTTTTCGGCGGAGCCTACACGTCCACAGGCACCGTAACCTTCAATGAGAACACTCCACCAACCGTCAAATACGACCAGAGAACTATGCAACAACGCACAGGCATCTCAAGCGTCGTTCCCATCTACATCAACGAAATCCTAGACGTAGACCAAGCCTTTTCAGGCGACGCACCTTCAGAAGAAATCAACCCAGTCAAGCCCTTAACCGACGAATCGATAATAGACAACAGTACAATCGCCAACTGGATAATGACCTTCTCAGAATACTACCTCGCTTACAAACTCGCAACCGACCCAACCCAAAACATCCGCATACTCCTACTCGACAGAAGCCTCTCAACCGAACGCGCCAGCCTACTCTACGACACTTCGAAGCACGAGTTCTGGAAAACCAAAAGCAACATACGAGGCTACACAATCGGCAACCAAACCATCGACGACAACGACCTCACCATCGCAAGACAATGCGTATGCAACGAAGCCCTGGGCTTACCGCCGCCAAGAGCCGACTACTTGACTTACGCAATAATCCACCTAGCCGAACAAAAAGGAACACTAACCGAAAAACAGATTCTGACTGAGCTAGACATTGCAGACGAAAAGAGAACCAAACGAGCAAAACGAGCCCTCACCACCCTCGTCAAAAGAGGCGTGCTCAACGAAGAAAGCGAAACATACACCTTAGACCCAAAATACAAGACAACTCGCGAACGCATACGCAAACTCGTAACTACCCTAGGAGACTGCTTCTTCTACGCAAAAACCGACAACGCCATGAAAATAGAAAAAGACGGCAAAGAACACTGGCTAACCACGCTTGACATCGCTTTCCTCACACTTTTCACGTTGCACATACTCATGGAAGAATGCTGGAAACGCCACATCCTGTTAATCGGCATGACGAAAGACACGGCAGCACGAGACTTCAAACGCCAACTCATCCCAATAATGCGCAATGAAGGCCTATTGCAGACAACAATCAGCCAGGAAACCTTCGCGGCACTGCCCAACACCGACCGCATGATCCTCCAATCAACAAGCATCTTCAACCCAGAAAAAATCACGCCTCCATGGGCACTAATCGAATACGATTCCGCAGTGCGCACGATGATACCTGACCGACAGAAACGCCGAGGCCACGTTTCAGGAGCAATACAAAACCGCATAACCCTAGAAAGAACGTTCCTCAAAACCTACGTGCAACTCAGCCAAGCCAAAAGCGACCCAATGCTCCGCAGCAACGTGCTCCTCATAGACCGATTGGCCTATCCTGAATACGACTGCCAACCCGAAAACATCGCAGGCTTCCTCAGCGAATTCGGCGGCGCAACAGAACCAGTCAACATAATCCTATACAAAGACAAAAACGTCCCAAACAAGCTTCAAAACCTTGTAATGAACGTGCTCATGGCCATGGCTCCAGCAAGCATTCCCGAAGCCTTCGGCCACAACAAACCACTCTTCATAGCCGACAAAATCGCCAAATGGAACTACAGCCAATTCAAATGCATCGTAGACACCACGGCAAGCTGGATACTCAGCAACCATAAATTGCGAAAATTCATATTCTACATGAGCACCTTCAGAGAAAGGAGGGCAAACATTGAAGCCACAAGACGAGAAAACATCTAACTTCAACACAAACTGTTTCACCAACTTCCAAGGCAAATTCAACGCACGACTCGCCGCAGTAATCCCGCGCTACTTCAGCGCAGGCGAAGAAACCAAAGTCGCAGGCACAAGCGCCCGCTACCAGTGCCGCGTCAAAGTCGAATACCAAAAAGACCTGATGGGACTTCTAGAAGAAGGCATGCTGCTGGCCGTCAAAAACTTCAAGCAAACGGAGCATGATGAAGAAAGATTCACACTCATGGAAGTCAGCCGCGTCTGGCCCGAACACTTCGGACTCCGCGGCCTTTCTGATCACGGCTATTACCCCATGCAATTTGAAATCATCGAACAGTCCGAAGATGATTGGCAGACGAACGACACGTCCACGATGATGATTCAAATCGACGCCATCCCCGTCAACTATGACCTAATTCTGAATAAGAAATGCGAATTCAAGTTTGAGAAAGGCTTCTCCTACCCCGTTGCAGGAAGCCCCTGTTACGTTCTGAACGGCGAAATGATAAACCGCATGTACAACCAGAAAATCGCCGAAGAATACGGCATAGACACGACCAAGACCGTGGAAGACGCCCGAGCTGATCAGAGGCTTGGCTTGATCAAAATGTTTGAAGCCAGCAAAACCACAATCCCAATCTACGTGGACTTTGAAAAACTGGTTCGCTACCACTTCGGCGTGTTCGCTTTCACTGGCGGAGGAAAAAGCAACCTCATGTCGAACATTCTTCGAAGGCTATTGTTGCACACGGAAAACACGAAAATCGTAATCTTCGACATAAGCTGCGAATACACGTTTCTACTGCTTGACCTGCTCACTGATCCCAAAATCCACGCAAAAGTAATCCTTGAACGTCGAATAGACTCGCTGGACCAATTCTTCAATTCAGTCGTGAAACCCCGAGAGTACGAAACCGACGAACGCACCAAAGCAGGTTTGCAATGCATCATGAACCAAGGCAAACTGGCCTACTACACAAAGCCCAGACAACAAATCCCTACCTATGGCCAGTTCACCGAAGAGCTTGACGACCAAAAGAAAGGCTCCTTCGACAAACCGCATTACATCAACGCCATAGACAAGATACACGACGCCGTAGGCGAATACGTGGAAGAACACGGCCTAAGCGAAAACCAAGAAGTTGATGAGGACTTTATCAACTACATAAGCGAGATAGCCGCAGCCTCCGTAGACGAATTCAAAGTGCATGACAAGAGCGGCTTGTTCGCGTGGGCAACGACGAGAAGTCTAATAGTTGACGTGATCAAGAAAAGGCGCACAAAAGAAGAGGAACCCACAGGCGGATTGACCGCCGAGAAAATCCGCGAACTGCTGGAAGACAAAACCACAAACCTCGTCTGCATCTCAATCTCCGATCCCTTCGCAATTAAAGACCTTGCCATCAACCTCACACAAGACCTGCTCGTACGCAGAAAGCGTCGCTTCCAAATCAAGCCCTACATCCTGATCGTCTTCGACGAAGCCCAAGAGTTTATCCCAAGCAACGGAGCAGGCATCGAAGCCAAATGCTCCATGCATGTCGAAACTCTGCTCAGACAAGGCAGAAAATACGGCTTAGGAGTGTGCATCGCCACCCAACGCATCGCTTATCTGAACACTAACGCCTTGCAACAGCTTCACACCTACTTCGTAGGCACGTTACCACGACCATACGACCGACAACTTGTCAGCGACACGTTCATGATAGACAAGGGCATATTGGAGAAAACTTTGGAGTTTGCGCCGGGCGAATGGCTATTGTCAAGCTACATAGCCACAGGCATGGAGAACGTGCCCATATTCATAAAAGCCGACAACGCAGAAAAAGAAATAGAGAAATACCTAGCAAAGAACGCCTGAGATAGCCTAAGTCCCGATTTTCTTCCCCATTATCATCAGATAGCGTTTGTACGGCTTGAAGCCTACCTTTGAATATGCGCACACAGCGGGTGCATTGTCAGCCAACACATGAATTATCGCAATTGGAGATTTCTTCAGAATCTCTCGAACCAACGCAGACACAATGGACGTCGCGTAACCCCTGTTTCTGTAGCGTACATCCGTCGCAATCGCGCCGATGTTGCTGGCGAAATCCACAAAACGGGTAAGCCCTACAGAAACCAGTTTGTTGCCGCATCTTATTCCCGTCAGGAATGTGTCCGGCCTGACTAGTCTCTGTTTTTCAACGTCAAGGTCGCCCCAGACAACAGGATCTGCATTCCTCAACACTTCAGCGACCTGTTCCACATCTTCAGGTCCAAGCTTTCTCGGAGTATTTTTAATCTGAATGTTCTCCTCGCCTCTATTCAAACGCATAAGTACCAGTTCATGTCTAAAATCGGCTTTGTACTTTCTGAGCACTAGGTCTTCACAGTCCAGAGGAGCCTGAAGCTCAACACTGTCAAAGCCCACGTGTTCAAGCAACGTCTCAACACTTTTTCGGTCTCCTCTTAACTGTACAATGTGTTCCGCGTAGAGTAGCATCAAACCCTTGACCTTCCGTCCTTCCAAAGCCAACAGAATCTTCGTTTGCTCCTTGCGATTCTTCCAGTCAAGGATGAAGAAGTAGTAGTCAAGAGGGTCTTGATCAACGTAGTCCCAGAAAGTCTGCTCGAAACCTTCATCAATCGAAACAATTCTCAAGCCGTTCCCTCCGAGCCCAAATTCATTGCGCAAAGAAAGTGAAAAAGGTTTTGCAGTCTAAGCCATTCCGCACTTCTTAAGCAAACGCTGCCATTTTTCATCAGTCATGCGCTGGATCTCGTCAACTATCTTCTCGTTCTTCGGCGTAAACAGATGCCTGAAACGTCCCTGAACCTGCAAATACTCCTTGACGGGCTTCTTCTTCTGAGGAGCCAAGGCTATGACTCTACTCGGCGATGACATTTGATATTCACCGTTCACCGCTTCCCACAAGGGAAAGATGCAGGTTTCCACCGCCAACCGCGAAAGCTCTATGCTTTTGCTCGGATCGCTTCGCCACCCTCTGGGACAAGGCGCAAACACGTGCAGAAATGCAGGCCCGTTCACTTCAATGCCTTTTCTCGCCTTCGTTATCAAGTCCTTCCAGTAATACGGCGAAGCTGTAGCCACATAAGGCATGTCATGAGCCACCATAATATCGGCAATAGGTTTCTTCGGCTCCAACTTGCCAGGCACGATGTTGCCAGCCTGCGAAGTTGTCGTAGACGCGCCTAACGGTGTTCCGCCGCTTCTCTGGATGCCTGTGTTCATGTAAGCCTCATTGTCATAAAGCACGAACAGGAAATCGTGTTCTCTCTCCACAGCACCTGAAAGAGCCTGTATGCCAATGTCATACGTTCCACCGTCTCCAGCGAAAGCAACAACATCAATCTGCTCGTCCTTTATCTTCCCCTTCTTTCTCAGAATCTTTAAAGCCGCTTCAATTCCTGAAGCATTGGCTCCAGCTGTTTCGAATGCCGTGTGCAGCCATGGTGTAGCCCATGACGTGTAGGGGTAGATAGTTGAAGAAACTTCCATGCAACCAGTTGCGTTTGTCACTATGGTTGGTCCTCTCGTAGCCTTCATTACAAGTCTCAACACCGTTGCAGGAGCACAGCCTGCGCAGGCCCGGTGCCCTGACATGAACAGCTCAGGCTTTTCCGCTATGTCTTTTATTGTGAACTTTCCTTCAGAAACTGCCATCTCATTTACTCTCCTTTTCACTCCCTCAATCCTACGTATCTCACGTGGTCTTCAACTCGCTTGACTTGCAGAATCTTCTGTAAATCCTCATAGATTTTGCGTATCTGGCTTGGGCTTGTGTCTCTTCCGCCTAAGCCATAAATGTAGTTCACGATGTAGGGACGATTTGTTGCATCATAAAGCGTGTGACGGACTTCGTGGAACACTGCACCACCGTTTCCACCGAAACTCATACTTCTGTCCATAACCGCCACTGCCTTCACTTTTTCAAGCGCCTTGGCAATTCCTTCATCTGGAAATGGTCGATAGGTGCGAATCCTGAGCAAGCCGGCTTTGACGCCTTCCGCTCTAAGCCCATCAACCACGGTTTTCACGGTTCCAGCAGTCGAGCCCACGCACACCACGGCAATTTCAGCATCATCAAGCATGTATGGGTCCAACAATCCGTCACCGTAGTGTCTATCACCCATCTGCGCATATTCATCATGCACTTGCTGAATCACTTCCAGAGCATTCTTCATAGCTTCTTCCTGTTGCCGCTTGAACTCAAAATAATAGTTCGGCAACGCCACGGGTCCCATCGTCATAGGGTTCTCCGGGTCAAGTCTATATGGCACGGATTTGCCTTCATGCGTCAGCACGACCGGGAATTGCCGGACTCCAACAAATTTCCTGACAGCAGCGTCAGGGAGAATGTGCATATTTTCCAGCGTGTGGCTCAACGTGAAGCCGTCTAAACCCACCATGACCGGCAACTGCACGTCCAAGTGTTCAGCTATTCTGAAAGCTTGAAGCATCGAATCATAAACTTCCTGCGCGTTTTCAGCATAAATCTGTATCCAGCCACTGTCGCGCTCAGCCATTGCGTCCGAATGGTCACCGTGAATGTTTAAAGGCGCTGATAAGGCACGATTTGCTACGGCCATTACCACTGGCGCTCGGCACCCTGAAGTCACGAAGAGCATTTCATGCATCAACGCTAAACCGGCTGACGCGGTGGCAGTGAAAACTCTTGCGCCCGTGGCTGACGCTGCAAGGCATGCAGCCATGGCACTGTGTTCTGACTCGGTGCACACGTATTCAGTCTCAATTTCGCCATTGGCTACGTACTCGCTGAGCTTTTCGACAATTATGGTCTGAGGAGTTATGGGGTAAGCTGCAACAACATCAACGTCAGACTGCTTCACGGCTAAGGCAACGGCTTCGTCGCCATTCAGACCGTGAATTTCCTGTTTAACAACACTCTTCACTTGTTATTCGCTCCTATTCAATTTTCATCACAATCGCCTTGGTCGGACATTCGTTGGCACATATTCCACAGCCTTTGCAGTAGTTAAGATCAAATTCTATGTCACCTTTCTTCGGGTCCCAGTGTATCGCTGCGTCGGGGCAAAAAAGCGTGCACAGCAGGCATTTGGTGCACTTTGTCACGTCTCTCACGGGTTTGAAGGTCTTCCAGTCACCCGTCAAATAGGTCATGCTGCTCTTCCAGCACACGCCTGCTAGTGAGGCTTCTTTCCAACTTTTCTCTTTTGACGTCATTCAGACTTTATCTCCTTATAAGCTGCTTTTACCACTGCGAAGTTTTTCTCGGCAACGTCCGCCCTGAACCTCTCCTTGATCATTTTCTCGATAGTTTCCAAACTGACTATTCCAGTCACGCGCGCAACTGCTCCCAGCATCGCAGTGTTGGTTATTGACATTCCCAAAATCATCATGGAAATCTCTGAAGCTGGAACAGTCCAGACTTTACCATTCTCAATGCTTAACATCTTTCTTATTTCCGCCGGCTGCTCTTTTGAATTGACTATGATATTCCCGCCTTCCTCGTTCAACCCGTCAGCAACCTTAACAGTCTTGAGCAGCGTCGGATCCAACACAGCAACCACGTCTGGGTTGTAGACCGAACAGTGTATCCTTATGGGTTCCATGCTTATTCTTGTGAAGGCTGTTACCGGTGCGCCCATTCTTTCTGGGCCAAATTCCGGGAAGGACTGAATGTGCTTGCCCTCGGCAATGGCTGCACGTGCCAAAAGTTCACTCGCGGTCCATGCTCCCTGACCGCCTCTGCCGTGCCATCGGACTTCCAGGATTTTCTTCAATATTTTTCTCTCCAATGGTCTTTCACCTTAATTGCGAATCCGACATATACGGTTTTCTAACGCAACACAACAAAAGCAAACATTGAAGAGAGGCAAACGTTTTAAGAAAAACCTGCACGTATCTTGTTGGGGGCAGTAGTGTTTTGAGCGGTAAAGTAGTCTTGACCGCCGACAACACTCTAATGAGCGATTATAGACACAACGAATTCATAGGTTTTGGAACGTGTGCTCCTTCAAACTTCATTCCAGATTCGCTTTACAGGTGGCTTTTTTTTCCTCCAATCAAAACAGAAAGAGGGAAGCCAGTCGCCGCTCCATATGGACTGAGAAAGATTGAAGCCCAACTCTTGCGTGACGGCTTCGACGTGTCAACAATCGCACCCACCCACCTCAACGAGTACATTGACCAAGCCAGAGTCTTAGGCATCCACGTAATGGACCCCTTCGGCTTAGGCCCAGCTTCAACTACTTTTGCTTTCATCTTCAAGAAAGAGCCATTTCTGGCGCAGTATTTTAGAGCACTATTGAGTTCTCAGAGTGTAAGAAGAGCGAAGGCGCGAGGGCTAAAGATCATAGTTGGTGGTCCGGGCGCTTGGCAGTTTCAGTTCAGGCCAAGATTTGTTGAGGAATATGGCATAGACTGCGTGATTGAGGGAGAAGCGGAAAACGTCGTCGGCAAAATTTTTCATGCAGCACTCAATGGCGAAGAGCTACCCGAACGTTATGAAACCGGTCTTGCAGATGCCCCAAGTCTAGACAGGATTCCAGATATTGTTGGTCCTTCCATCAACGGCCTGGTGGAAATTGGCCGAGGATGCTGCCGAGGTTGCAGATTCTGCAGCGTGACCTCCAGACCTTTGAGATGGTATCCGATCGACAAGATACTTCGAGAAATAGACGTGAACATACGGGAGGGCGGGATGGATTGGTGCTGCCTTCACAACGAAGACGTTATGCTTTATGGCTCCAAGAACACTTTGCCAAATGATGAGAAGTTGCTTAGATTGAACGAGACAGTCATGAAAAAATGTGACAGCATAACTTGGAGCCACTGTTCACTCGCGGCTGTAGCAGCCAAGCCCAAGCTCTTCGCAAAGGTCGCTGAAATCATTCGTCAGAAGCAGGCTTGGTGGGGCGCTGAGATCGGGATAGAGACAGGTTCGCCTGAACTTGCTGAAAAAATCATGCCCGCCAAGGCGCATCCTTTCAGACCGGAAGAGTGGCCACAAGTCGTGAAGACTGGAATGGGCTTGATGCATGACAACAAACTTGTTCCGGCATGCACACTGATCGTTGGTGTTCCTGAAGAAACGGAAGCAGACCTGTTGAAAACGCTGGAACTCATGGATGATCTAAGAAACGTCAGAAGCCTTATCGTGCCCTTGTTTTTTGTTCCAATGGGCAAGTTGAAAGATGAACAGTGGTTCAAGGAAACGCAGATGACACGACTGCATCAGGAGTTGCTGATCAAATGCTTGGAACACAGTTTCCACTGGGTGGATCAGTTAATTGACATGGCATTTGCCCAGCAATGGCAGGCGCACGTGATCAGGCCATTTTACAGGTTTTTTGCATCGATAGCCAAGTACAAGGTGAAACAGTCGGGCATTGACGTGCAGTCATAGACAACTAGACTTAAATACATCTACAAAACTCAAAACTTGTAATGCATCGAAAATGAGCCGCCGTAGCTCAGCTAGGTAGAGCGGCTGGCTGTTAACCAGTCGGTCATAGGTCCAAGTCCTATCGGCGGCGCCACAATCTATCTACAACTTCTCAGAATCCCAACATCTTCTCAAAGTTGACTACTTGCCGTGGAGAGAAACAAACTTGCTTGAGGCTGGCTCTACCCCGCATCCACATATAGATTCAATCCTTGGTTAATCCTAGGACACAAGTTGCTGTCAAGAGGTCCAGATTTCTGAATGGTCTTGGCGTTCGGGGATGCGTGGGTCAACGTTTGCGAAAAGAACAAGAGCATTGTTCTGTTCCATGATAACCATTGGGCTGATGATGGAGAATAAATGCTGTTGTCTTGAACGGTAGTCCCAAGATGGATGCAGGCAACACCACGTTGATTCTGAAACCGTTTGTTGAAGGAATGATGGAAGAAGGCATTGAGATACAGCCGTTCTACCTAAGAAAACTCGAGATAAACCCTTGTCTAGGCGAGCTGAGTTGCTGGTTGAAGACTCCGGGAGAATGCACCCAAAATGACGACATGAAAAAACTCTATTCCAAGATACGGCAAGCCGACATCGTGGATTTTGCCATGCCCGTATACGTGGATGGAATGCCTGTCCGGGACGTGGTTGATGCTGCAAGACAGGCGGGCAGAGAGATTGCGAAAGACGGCGCAATGAGGGACACGACTCCGAAAAAGGTGAGCCGCGAACTGGGACCGTTAGAAATGTGCTTGGAACTGCCTAACCGAAGCTTCAAGAAGACGCTGGACGAACTGGGAGAAAACAGGAAATCCTAAAGGTTCACACTGCCACCATAGTCTCTGAGCCCTGAATGTGATGATGTTGAAGCAATCATTCAGCTTTGAATACCCCCGAAGTCTGCACTTTCAATGTACTGAGTGTGCACTCTGTTGTGGGGACACAAGATCGCGAACGAGGAGCATTCTTCTCTTGAAAAGAGAAGCTGATCAGATTTCCAGAATAACGTCACAACCTGTGGAAGGGTTTGCAACGAAAATTGAAAACCGTGAACCTTATGTTTACATGATGAGAAAAACCGCTGCAGATGGAAAGTGTTTCTTTCTGGAAGAGAATCGCTGCACAATCTACGAGAAAAGACCTTTGATTTGCCGATTCTATCCATTTGAGCTGACTGCTTCGAAAGACGGAAAATACTGCTTCCTTCCTACTGAAGAATGCCCTGGGATCGGCATCGGCGGGCGATTGAAAAAAGAATATTTCGAGAAACTCTTCAAAGAAGCGTACAACTCACTCATTCAGGATGTGACGACGAAATCATCTCAATAAATTGCAGAGTCCGCACTATTCTTCATCGCTGGAAGTTAGGCCGATTTTCGTGAAGTGCGCATTCCCTCGAAAGAAGGTTGCGAGTTGACAGTTGAGGCGGGAGGGTGAGCCACGATCGGGCGTTTTTGCACATGTCTAAATCCACATTCGCACTCGAATCCCACTATCTTGCCTCCCCGCCTTATTCCACGCCATCTTCTGCTGCTGCAATGCGTAGTCTGTTGATGAATGATCCAGAGCAGCTTTGCCTCGAGGGGAGTTATTGGAGCATAGTGCTTCGCTCGAGTTAGGAACCAGACTGCGTAGATCGTAAAAAGTGTCCAAAGGACAAACATGAGCATATCAATCATACCCTTTCACCTTCTGTAGTTGTGTTCTACAGATATACGATATGTCTGATGCCTGACATATCACGCTACAAAATATGCTATCTTACGATATAAGCATTATCTCGGTTTCCGAATACCCAATTCCCATACTAGAACTGCAGAAGCACATCTTTCTTCTCAACGATGTAGCCGCAATAATGGCACTTCAAAAGCAAAGGCTCTTCACAATCAACGTAGAACTTGGCCTTAACAGGCTCATTACTGTTGCTTATGCAAGCCGGATTAGCACACTTGATAATGTTCTCGATAACCTTCGGCAGCTTGACCTCCTGTTTCTTCACCACCTTATAGTCTCGAATGATGTTGATGCTCGCATGCGGAGCCAACAAGGCGATCTTGTGCACTTCCTGAGGATTCAGCTCCCTGCCTTCAATCTTGACGATGTCCTTGGTCTTCAAACGCTTGCTAGGGACGTTAATGGCAATGGTGATAGGCCCCTTCTCCCGCCCAGTTATCCCCAAAATCCTCACAACATCCAAAGCGTGACCACCAGTTATGTGATCAATGACCGTTCCATCCTTGATCTTGGACACACGCAACTCCGTTTCACTCACGTCAGATCCCCCTTCTAAGAGAAGGCTTATACTCTCGCCATAGATAAAAAACTTTTTTACCCCTGTGCGGACGCAGTTTTAGAGCTGATAAAAAGTTATCTAGTAGTTGCGTAGAGTTGTTGTGGGTGGGAGTTTGGAATTTGAAGGCAGAGACATAATCTCGATCAAAGACTTCTCCCGCGAAGAAATCAACTATATTTTCAAAATTGCCAAATCTATGGAACCTTTGGCCTCAAAAGGCTCTCAAATGCTCAGAGGAAAGATCCTCGCCACATTGTTTTTTGAAGCCAGCACCCGCACTCGTTTAAGCTTCGAATCAGCCATGCACAAGCTTGGCGGCTCAACCATCGGATTCGCAGAGGCGGAAATCGCCTCAGTCAAGAAAGGCGAAAACCTCGCGGACACGATACGCACCGTCGAAAACTACGCAGATGTCATAGCATTGCGACACCCGCTTGAAGGAGCAGCCAGACTGGCCGCTGAATTCTCACAAGTGCCAATCCTCAATGGCGGTAGCGGAGCAGAAGAGCATCCAACCCAAGCCCTTTTGGACATCTACACGATGCTGAAGGAAAAGGGCAAAATTGATGGACTGAAAATTGCTCTTGCAGGCGACCTGCGCTATGGCAGAACAGTGCACTCGCTCGCCTACGCACTTTCCATGTACAAAATCGAACTCTTTTTGGTTTCACCTGAGACGCTGAGAATGCGGCGAGAAGTCCTGCAGACAATAAAGGAAAGAATACCTGTAACGGAAAAGACGAGTCTAGAAAAGATAATCCCACTCGTTGACGTTCTCTACGTCACCAGAATACAGAAAGAACGCTTCCCAGACCCAGCAGAATACGCCAAAGTCAAAGGTTCTTACAGAATAGACCTGCAGACTTTGAGCGAAGCCCAGAAAGACTTGATAATACTCCATCCGTTGCCAAGAGTTGACGAAATAGCCGCTGAAGTTGACAACACACCGTATGCGCGTTACTTCCAACAGGTGCGCAACGGCATAGTAGTCCGCATGGCACTCTTAGCCTTAATCCTAGGTGCCGTGAAATAGCCCATTTTCTATGAATTATGCTCCCTGAAACCTGTCAAAGAACGTCAAAGTGCCCACTGCTCCGCATGACGAACACTTGTGCAACAAACCAAACGCGCTTTTCTTGCAGTTGAGACAGTACGTCAACTTGCGTTCGTAAGCGAAAAGTCCAATGTTGGAATTTTCGGCGAGTTGTTTGGTGACGGCCAAGAGTTCGTCGGCTTTGAACTCTTTTTCGCCAAGTTCGATTTTCACCAAACCTCCACCTTCGTGTGCGTTGCTCAGTTTGCGTTCAATGTCTATTGCTTTCTGCGAAATCCTGCCATTCTGGAGCGCTAGCCTGCGGATCGTTGAGTAGAAGGGCTTTTCTCTCGTGCCTGAAAAACGGACTTTGGCAACACCGTACCTTTCGATATCCAACTCTGCTAGTCGTTCAGAAGCCTCGGAACTGGGCAAAGTAGCTAGACACAAGCGTTTCCCCCGTCTTCTACCGATCTTGTGCACGAATGCTGCAATGTCCTTAACGGTTTCCGCAGCGAATTCCAAGGTTTCTTCGTCGTCGATATTCTTTTCGCAGAACGCTTCTGCTGCTTCTTTGAGTCCAGCCAGATTTATGACACGTGAACAGTCTTCGAGTCTGAAGTACTGATCGCCGTTGCCCTTCTGTGTGAGGAATGGAAACAGGCCTTTCGCATGCTGCCTTAGAGTTCGGTGTTTGATTTCCAAGGCGCGGCTTGCCATTTCAAGCCTTTCTTTCAGAATTTCCAAGAATCTCGTCTTGTCCTTTCCAGATTCATAGACCGCTCGTGGCAAGTTAACCGTCACGATGCCCAAGCAGCCTGAGCGCAACGTGTCAATTTCCCAGTCTCCACTGACATCCAGACCCAGTCTGAAACCCGAGGCTGAAAAAACGGACTGCCTATCCTCTTTCCCTTGAAGACTGACGAAGTGAGGAGCCCCTGTTCCAGAGGCTAGATCATGGGCTTTCAGGAGTAGCGCTTTTGCTCTTTCGTCCGCCTGCGTTTCCTGTCGGATCTTTATCACAAGCCTTGGGTTGAAGAGGGGTTTGCGCGCGCTTTCTTCAGAGAATATCTCAAGCAGAAGCGAGATGATGAGCTGGCTTTCGGCGTGGAAGTCCCCATAATTCCCCGTTTGGCTTCCAGCTGATCCGAAGGCTGGCTTCGAGGTTAAGAAATCTGGAATATCGAGTTCCAAGCTCAATGAAGTGTCTGTATGTTGACTCATGTTTTCGATGAACGTTTGAAGTAGGCGCTTGATGGTTGAAGGTTCAATGCCTCTTGCAAAGGGAGCGAGAAAAACATTGAAATATTCAAGAGTCTGCCCTGTTTCTGTTTCTTTTGCGGAATGAAGAACAACATTGAAGGTTTGCGAAAGAGCGGCTTCCATGTTTTGCGGCGGAGGAAAGAAAGGTTGAGCAGCGTCCACCTCTTCCAGATCCACGCCTTTTTGCAGGAAAAAGCGCATGTCATGAATCACTTCAGTTGTTTTCAGAACCCATGAGCTCAAGCCGTTGATGTGCAGGGCGCCTGACAAGTGCGCGTCTGCAATGTCTCTTGGTAACACGTTCAGTAGCACGTATTCTTTTAGGACGGCTTTGCCGGCTTCTTCATGTACAGAGCTTGATGCTTCAGCGAGGTTCCCTCGTGATTCTATGAGGTTGGCGACGTCGTGAACAGGAAGTCCGAGGCGCGTGAGTTTGTGGCGATATTCCTCCAAGCCTTTCTCGATCAAGATTGTGTTTACAACTTCTCTCACGAGAGGAGCTGTCAGATACTTTGTTTTTGACTGGAGAAGCTGCTTCTCTGCTTCTTTGCCTACTTTCTGGGCAAGTTCAGCGGGCATTTTCGCTTCTCTGATGAGGGAATTTGCGATTTTGTTTGCGTCAAATTCTTCCAACGCAAAGCGAGAAGCGCGGACGAGCATGCTTTTTGGTTTGAAGGCTTTCTTGTCGATTTTGTCTGCGACGTCAATGACCATTTTGCCCAGTTCGGTCAGACAGTACTTTCTCGCTTCAACGTCTGCCTCAATCAAGTCCGCCTTGAGCAGAAACTTTAGATGGTACGCAAACCGTCCAGCATCTCGGCTCGGATTCATCTTCAAGGAACTCATCAGTTCAGTATATGAAAGCGGACCCTTATCAAAAAGCAGGTTCAATGTCTGCAGCCTGAGAGGTGAAGAAACTGCTTTGAGTACCTTGGCTCCACGAATACGCTGCGGCACGGACAACTTCTTTCAATCCTCTTAGGCGGCAAAGTGACTATTTTGAGAGTAAGCGTTTAAAGGTGTTAGGGAACACTTATTCTTAAGCCTTCAAAATGAATAGACTACCCGCTAGGGGCTGTCGGCTAGTTTGGTCCAGGCTTGTAGCCTCGGGCGCTATAGACGAGAGTTCAAATCTCTCCAGCCCCACCATATTCAACTCGCCGACCTATTGTGTATGCCGCCCTTGAGTGTGAGTAGACATGGAAATTCATGTTTGTCAGCAATTCTTTCGGTCATTGTTGGAATAAGGTTTTTAAGTTTGATTCGGAATCCTGTGTTGTGTACGCTGGTTTTTCTAGGTGTTTTTTGTGGTTGTTATAGAACACTAGAGATTTGTTCTAGACAACTAACCTAGATTGTACATTCCACACCACTTAAATATTCCAGATCCGAACAAAGAATAGGAGACAGGAGAAAAAGAGTACGCCGTTGATGAACGTTCGAAAGCTTCTCATCCACTCCCGTCAGGGAGGGATTGCCTAATGGGAATTGCGCTCAACGACGAAGCCGTGAAAGAAATAAAAATGCAATGGGAAAGACTTTGGCAGGAGCGCATTGATGACAAGGTCAAGGCGGAAGGCATTGCAAACATGGACTATTCACTGCTCTTCGTTGAGAGAGGCACGGTCGTTTTTGCAACGAGGAACTTCAAACAGCTGGATTTCAGAGACATTCTGGAACAACACAGAGTGATTGATGTTGACCGAATTGTTCCTCCCGATCCAAGCATTGGCGGATGGGGAAAGTTCATTCGAACAGCAATCGTAGGTCAAAGGGTTCCTAGGCGAATCAAACGAGCTCAGCAATATGCAGCTCCCGAAAAAAGAAAGCAGCAATTGAAGAAAGGCGGAAGAGGCTGGCTTCATGTATAATTCCATCCTGGCCTCAAAGTCCCAATGAGATAATGGTTCTTTTCAGTTTCACGTAACGTATGCATCTATTCTTGGAGGGATGAATTTTGGGTAGCTACAGAAGTAGACTAGACATCATAGCAGACATACTGCACGTAGTAGATCGGCGTGCCAAAAAGACACAGATCATGTATCAAGCCAATTTGAGCTACACCCTTTTGACTAGATACTTGAACGAGGTCAGAAAAGCTTACCTGATCAGCTTTGAACGCAAAGAACGATGCTTTACACTTACTCCGAAGGGAAAGGAATTCTTGGAAAGGTATCAGGAATATTCAAGACGTCACAAACATGTTGAAAAGCAGCTCAATGACATCCATTCCAAAAGGAAGGTTCTGGAGGAGTTGTGCTCAAACAGGCAGCCTTATGCTGTCACTTCGTGAACACTCTCTGAGACTAGATTGGCAACAGAGTTCATATGTTGCGTGAAACAAGAATGTCTGATCACAAACGCTTGTACATTATTCCAGTTTTCCTAGCATTGGTTCTCATGATAATCGGATTTTCTCCCGTTTTTGCTTCTGCAGAAACCGATGCACATTTGGCCATAGTTGTGGCTCAAAATAAGGTTGGCGACTGTTACCAAGCGGCTTTGGCTGCAGAAAACTCTGGAGCCAACATTTCGAGCCTCTTGAACACCCTCAACGAAGCAGGAATGCTGCTGTCAAAGGCCAACCTAGCCTATAACGCTGGCGATTTCAGCTCCGCATACAATCTTGCATCTCAAAGTCAAGAAGAACTGAATGGTTTTGTGGCTGGGGCAAATGTCTTGAAAGATGATGCAGCGCAGGCACGGTATTTGAGCTTCATGCTCAACGTTGTAGGATCCATTGGCGGAACTGCAATTGTTATCGTTGGCGGCTTGGTCCTTTGGATACTGCTGAATAGAAGATATGAGAAGAACGGAAGTGGGGCGAAGTGAATCTGCGCGAATATCGCGTCTTTTTCCTGATTGTAACGGCAGTCTTGGCGTTGCTGGCGGCTTCGCCAGCACTGAGCCGGCTATTGATTCTCCCCCAAACCGATTTCTTCACGGAATTCTGGATGCTCGGCCCAAATCATAAGGCTGAAGAATATCCATTCAACATTTCACGCAATCATAATTACAGCGTTTTCTTGGGAATAGGAAACCACTTGGGTTATTGCGGCTACTACTTCATTGAAGTGAAATTCCGCAACCAAACGCAACCGGCTGCAAACAGCTTCAATCGCACTCCAAGCAGTTTGCCATCACTCTTCAACATCACGGCCTTTGTAGCCAACGATGAAGTGTGGGAACTGCCCCTGACGTTTTCCTTTGACTATGCACGCAATGAGACACTCCAGCAAGTCAAGCTGCGTAGCATAATATTGAACGACGTTTCTTGGGACATGAAAAACTACACGATAACAAAAAATTCCCAGAACAACGATTTTCTGGGCAACCTATTTTTTGAACTCTGGTTTAACAATCAGACGACGGGCGTTTCTCAGTACCACGAACGCTTCGTCAATCTCTGGCTTAACTTGACAGGATAGATGCAGATGCAATCAGAGGAATACGAAATCAGGAACTATCAAGATGGCGATGAAGCAGAGACTGTTAGACTTTTCAACGAAACCTACAGAAAATACGGAGGCTTTGTCCCAAGAACCGTGGACTATTGGCGATGGTGTTGTCTTGAAAGGCCAGACGTCGATAGGAAAGGAATATTCCTAGTTTTTAACAAGAGAACCGCAAGTCTAGAAGGATACGCAGTTGTTGGCGCCTCTGGCAACGTGTGGGAATTCTGTTCACGCGACGACAAAGAGCAAGTTGCTTCAATGCTTCTGCAACAAACCATAAGCTACTTGGAAAAGGCGGGCACTTCTTCGGTATTCATGAACGCGCCTGATGATGACCAAGTTCTGAGCAAAGTCTGCAGTGAGCTGGGATTCAGCAAGACAAAGGCTGAGAAGATGTTTGTCAGCAGTTTAAGCCTCAAGCACCTAATCTCTGCCATGATCGCAAACAAGAAGGAAGAACTCGGCAAGCGATTTGAAGAAGGAATTGCAATTGAACTAAGCGAAACACCTTTTCCAGTCGAAAATCACGTTTCAATAAGGATTCACGATGGAAACATAGAAGTCGGGGAGGATTCGCCGCCGACAATCGCCATTCGAACAGATTTCATGACTTTGCTTTCGATCCTCTTTGGACTCTCCAATCCATACCGTGCACTTTTTACCCTCAGAATGAAGATAAAACCCAGTTGGAAAGCATACACGGCGTTGAAGTTTCTATATTCAATGCGCATTAATGATTCTTGGTTCTATCCTATGGGCGACTATGGTTGAGTGACAAATCCTATGGAAAGCACATACAACTGCCGCCAGCTTCGCGAAAGCGATGAAGAAGAAGTTGACAGGCTAATCGCATCCACTTTTCCAGAATTCCTAGGCGGAAAATACTGGAATTGGAAATACAAGCAGAATCCACATTTTGACTATTCGCTTGCAGTGGTTGCTGAAGAAAATGGAGAAATAATAGGATGCAACCAGTGGCTTCTCAGAGATTTCAAGCTCACACGTTCGCTGGATGTCAAGGCTATATTGGGAGGAGACATAGCCGTAAAGCCTGAACATCAAGGAAAAGGAGTAGGGAAAGCTCTCATGCACTTTCTGCGGTCCTCCGAAGCGGTCGAAAGCAGGAAGCCTGCATTGATTTACATGTTCGCTGACCCAAACCTGAGCAAACATTTTCACACACCAATCGGCAAATACATTCCGGCCCCCAGCAAGACTGTTTCCTACATGAAAGTTCTGAAATGGAGAAAAATCAAGGAAAACGCAACTTCCCTAAGTCAAAGAATCATCGACGGAAAGACTGGGCAAAAGCTAACAAACATTGACCTCAATATTCTCTTCAAAATCCGAGGCTGTCCTCCATTACCCTTGCGCATCGACGAGAATGGCGTGGTAGTTGACGAAAGAGTCATTGATTCAATGAAAAAGCCTGACATAACGGTTACAGCCGACTTGGCCGCACTGGCGATGATTAGGAAAAGAGAAAAGAGGAAATGGAACTTGCTCAAAGTCGTTTTGATGAGACGTCTCAGAATTGGAGGAAAGTTGTCGAAAATGCTCGATCTGTATAGGAATCTGTGGGTTCTCGAGGAGCTTTTCAAAGGCAAAATAGCCTGACTGGCATTTTGGAGGTAAATGTCAAATGTACGGTGCGTTCTGGAACAGAAAGATTCAAAGAGCCTCGAGAGAGGAACTCAAAAGGTTGCAGTTAAGACTTCTGAAAGGGCAAGTTGGCAGGGTTTACGAGTCGAGTAGGTTTTACCATAGAAAGTTCAAGGAATGCGGTTTGAAACCTGCCGACATCAAGAGTCTGGAAGACGTGAGAAACCTGCCTTTGACATCGAGAGAAGAGTTGGAAGCGAATTTCCGAGAGATCTTAGCTGTGCCCTTTTCCAAAGTTGCTACCATACGAATGACTAGCGGAACGACAGGTCACCCTTTAAAGATCGCCCACAGCAGAAAAGATGTGGAAATGATAGCTGAAGCATCGGCAAGAAAACTCACATATCACGGGGTAACTGCCAAGGATGTGGTGCAGGTCACTGCAGCCTACGGTCTTTGGCAGGGCGCTTGGTCTGTGCATTGGGGTGCAGAGAAAATCGGTGCATGTGTAATTCCTGTTGGACCGGGAGATACTGAAAGGCAGATCCGCATAATAAAGCAGTTGAACACGACTGTGCTTTACGGCGCCACTAACTTTCATGCTAGAATACTTGAGGTGGCTAGAGCTCTTGGAGAAGACCTCAGCAGCCACAATCTCAGACTAGGAATCTGTGTGGCTGAAAAGCCCAGCAAGTCTCAAATCTCTCTTTTCAAGAAGGGGTTTGACTATGAGAAGGTTGCAATCGATTATGGCGCCACAGAGTTTCCAGGATTTTCGGTTCACTGCGACAAGGACGCTGATTCTCATCATGTTTGGGCCGACTATTACCTTATTGAGACTGTGGATCCAGAAACACATGAGCCTATGGAAGATGGCGAGAGAGGCGAACTCATAATCACCAGCTTGCAGAGAGAGGCATTTCCTCTGATAAGATACCGTTCGCGAGACATAACAACCTCTTTGGGTTTCGAAGACTGCGCGTGTGGGATGGTGCATCCGAAAATTGGGATAGACATAGACAGGGAGGACTTTATGACCAAAATCCGAGGGGTTCCTATTTTTCCAAGCCATGTTGAATTCATATTGAACGAGTTTCCGGAACTCACTGGGAGATGTCAAATATTCGTCAACAAACATACTCCTAGACAAGAAGCGGCGATAAAAGTTGAACTGACTGAAACTCTCCCTCAAGCAGCGCAGGGGGCATTGAGAAAGGCGATAGTGGACGAAGTAAAAAACAGAATCGGCATAACCTTCAACGAGCTAGTCTTCGTTCCTAAAGGGACGTTTGAGGGTAAATTCAAGAAGACAATCGTTACAGAATGAAATGAAGTAGCATTCAAGTAGAAAGTAGGGCTTTGTCATGATCGTTTGCCTCTCCACGTCGTACAAGAGAGCAAAATTGCCCATCTTGGAGTCGCTTGCCTTCAAAGATGGAAATGAAGTCATGAAGAGCCTTTGCAAAGAAAAACTCGCTAAAGAATGTGTTTTAGTCCAGACCTGTCACCGTATTGAGATTTACTGTGTGATAGAGGATTCGTCTAATGAAGACGCTGTGAACCGTATTTTCAAATTCTGGAGCACAAGAACAGGAGTCAGCTTGGATCTGCTGACCAAAATTGCTGAACTTTACAAGGGAAGAGAAGCGTTGGCAAATCTTTTCAAAGTGACCTCAGGGCTCGATTCAATGGTTGTCGGTGAAGACCAAATCCTGGGTCAAGTTCGAACGGCCTACGTGCAAGCTAAGAAGCTCGGCTCAGTCAAATTCATCTTGGAAAAGGTCTTCATGCGAGCCATAAACACAGGCAGAAGGGTCAGAAACGAGACGCAGATCAATGAAGGCTCAGTCTCAGTCAGTTCAGCTGCGGTAGACCTTGCAGCAAAGGAACTTGGAAACCTAAGAGCCAAAACGGCTCTCATAATCGGGGCCGGAGAAGCTGGCTCAATTGCCGCAGATACTCTCAAGAGGAGAGGAGCAAAGGCCATATTGATTGCTAACAGAACTCACGAGAAGGGCGTGGAACTTGCCTCAAAGGTTTCAGGGAAAGCCGTAAGATTTGACCATGTACATGAAGCCATTTTGAAAGCAGATGTAACCATCGCGGCCATAACAGTCAAGGAGCCGATTGTCAAGGTTCGCCAAATGAGAAAATTGCTGACCAAAAGTGGCGATCAGAAAATGCTTTGCCTCATTGACATATCGCAGCCAAGGGCAATCGAAGAAGAGGTCAGCCGTCTGAGCGGTGTGATCCTCAAGAACATTGACGATTTGACGGAAGTAGTTGAAGAGAGCATTCGAAATCGGCAGATTGAGGCAGAGAAAGCGAAGAAAATTGTTCTCGAAGAGCTCAATAGATTCGAGTTGGAACAATCGAAGCTTCTGATCCAGCCAATAGTTTCTGAAATCTACAAAAAGGTTGAAGACTTGAGAAGGGGAGAACTTGATAGGGCGATTCGAAAGATGGCTGAATCTGACCAAAGAAAGATGGCCGTTATGGATAGATTTTCGCGTGAACTTGCGGAACGAATTCTGCAGATACCGATTGAAGAAATGAAAGAAGCGGCCCTCAACAACGATGATGTTCTACTCAGGGCGGCAAGACGGTTATTTAAGGTAAAGTCTGAGAAATGGTGAGAATAATGTCCAAGTCTGAGAGACTCTTTGAAAAAGCCAAGAGAATGGTTCCCGGCGGGGTAAACAGTCCGGTTAGGGCCTTTGAGCCTTATCCGTTCTTTACTAAGCAGGCAAAGGGATCGCGTCTGATTGATGTTGATGGTCATGAATACATAGACTATTGCCTAGGTTATGGACCCATGATACTTGGGCATGCTCCTGCGCAAGTAATTCAGGCGGTCAAAAACCAACTTGAAAATGGAACATTATATGGAACACCTACCGAGAACGAGGTGAAACTTGCCGAGCTGGTTTGCAACTTGGTGCCCTCAGCTGAAATGGTTCGGCTGACAAGTACGGGAGCAGAAGCCACGATGAGCGCTATACGAGTTGCACGTGGCTATACAGGTAAGAAGAAGATCATGAAATTTGAAGGTTGTTATCATGGAGCTTACGATTACGTGCTTGTGAAGGCTGGTTCAGGAGCCACGACTTTTGGTATGCCTGATTCCTTGGGGATTCCGGAAGAGACTGTTCGGAACACGATTGTGATGCCGTTCAATGACCCTGACCGGCTTGAGGAGACGATAAAAGAGGAAAGGGAGAACTTGGCTGCGGTGATTATTGAGCCAGTCATAGGCAACATAGGCGTGGTTCTTCCAAAAGAAGGATTTTTGGAAACGTTGCGAGAGCTCACGGAGGCAAACGATGTGGTTCTGATATTTGATGAGGTAATTACTGGGTTTCGGCTTGCTCTTGGAGGCGCTCAGGAATATTACAGGGTGAAACCTGATATGGCGACACTGGGGAAAATAATGGGAGGAGGATTTCCAATGGCTGCTTTTGTTGGCAAAACTGAGATTATGGAGAAAATATCGCCATTAGGAAAGGTTTACCAGGCTGGCACTTTCAACGGCAACCCTGTGAGCGTCGTAGCTAGCCTCGCAATCCTTGAGTTCCTACGTGATAACAACGAGAGTTTCTATCCGGAAATGCAGAGTAAGTGCGAAAGGATGGTGAAGCTTCTGACTCAGGTGTTGGGTGAATTGAATATGAAGCTGCAGATCAACAGTGTGGCTTCGATGTTTCAGATGTTTTTCACGGAAAAGCCCGTCTATGATTATGCGAGTGTAAAGAAGGCAGACAGTAAGAGATTTATGGATTTTCACAGAGGGTTGCTGGAACGGGGAGTATTTCTCCCTCCGTCTCAATTTGAGACGTGCTTTCTTTCAATAGCGCATTCGGACAAGGACATCAAAAGGACTGTTGACAGTTTCAGGGATGCCTTGGAACTAACGAAATAGTTGCCCCGTGCAGGGCTGATTCTGTCAGCAGGCTTCGTAGGAGAGATTCATATGAGAATTGCTTTTATCGATGAAGATCTGTCACTCAGGACAGGTTCCAGACGTTTCACATACGAAGTAACCCGTCAACTGCAGATGTTGGGTCACAAAGTGAACGTTTTCACTACCAAGATGGACAGGCAAACATGCTTCAAAAAATATCTCTCATTGCCGGTTGAGGTTGTGTCTGGAAGAGCATCGCCATCTCTGAAAGTTTTGAAAGAGACTTTGAAACACAAGAGAGACTTCCCTCTCGTTGAAGTCGCTAACAACTTTAACCATTGCCTAGCACAGTCAAGACGCGCCATGGACATAAGTCGAAAGGTTGCTGAAATCGGGTCCGACGTGGCCATGGTTCACTACCATGGAGAGCATTGGTTGTCTCCTTTCTTCTACTTCTTGAATGAAACCAAGGGAGTAGCCTATCTCAATGTTGTTCCGCCTGCACCTCGTCCTCATGCTCTTCCATTTCAGGAGTTGACAGTGCGCAGGAGAATGGTTGACAGTCTTCTCAATTTGCCTCCCATGGGTAACTGGAAGAGAAGAAGCTTCAGTAAACTTGCATTGTTTGTCGCTCCGAGTAGATACCTGATCGATCAAGCTCAAAGGCGACACAAGTTGGGAAACAGAGAAGCCGTGGTCGTTCCGTTGGGTGTTGACCACTCCGAATTCTGTCCGACTGGAGAAGAAGAACCATTTGCACTGTACGCCGGAAGAATTCATCCACATAAGTCTCTGGAGCTTGCAGTATTGGCGATGGAAAACACGGAATCTGCCTACTCGCTGGTTATTGCTGGAGACATCGACGAGCAGCATCTGTGGTATAAAGAAAAGCTGGTTCGTCTAGCCGAAAAAGTGGGTATTTCTGACAGATTCCAAATGGTGTTGTTCCCATCGGACTCTGAAATAGTTCGGCTTATGCAAAGATGTGCTGCATTCCTATTTCCAAGCACCATTGACACGTTTGGGCTAGTTGTCCTTGAGGCCATGGCATGTGGCAAACCCATGATAGCGTGCGACAGAGGCGGTGTTCCTGAAATAGTCGGGAATGCGGGCTTCTTGCTCGAGCCAAACATTGGTCAGTGGCAGAAAACCGTCAACCGTGTGCTATCTGACCCAGTTCTTAGGCAGGAAGCTGGCATAAGAGCCCTCGAAAGATCAAGAGCCTTTTCTTGGGAGAAAACGACTGAACGACTGCTCCAGACTTTCGAACGGACTATTGGGCTCCATTCTGTGGTAAGAGAAACTCCATATCCGGCATGAATTGTTCTTGGCATGTGGATCAGGGTTTGATTATTTAGTTGAAAAAGATTACTGGATAATGAAAGGGTGGTTGTGAAAATTGGTGCGATACTATGCAGCTCCTCTCTTTCTGTACAACTACCTGTCTCTGAAGAACAACGTGAGGGCAAAACCTTCAGACCTGAAAAGAATACAAGAGAAGAAGCTGAAGAGGATCATAGTGCATGCGTACGAAAATGTGCCTTTCTATAGGAGAATGTTCACAGAGAAAGGGCTCAAGCCTTCAGACCTGAAAACGGTCGAAGACATTAAGAAGCTTCCAATAATTGACAGGAAGATGGTTCAAGACAATGTCTACAAACTCATCCCATACTATACTGATGTTCGAAAATGTGTTGAGCTGAAGACTTCAGGTTCGATGGGTATTCCTTTGTCCGTGTTTGCTGACAAGAACGCATTGCTTTTCAAATCGACAGTCTCTTTCAGACAGTTCACGGAATGCGGCGGAAGACTGAGGGACAAACAGATGCAGTTCCGCTCGATCGGATCTCCCGGCCTTTCTTTGGGAAAGAAAACGTTCTTTGAGAATCTGGGAATCTTGAGGACGAAATGGGTCGTGATA
>Ga0315268_10000658_pt1 | contig 39977 bp, 24 predicted proteins | sample C1_top_MG_FD_204535 | JGI IMG/M metagenome (GOLD analysis project Ga0315268, IMG submission 204535) | Sediment microbial communities from Yellowstone Lake, YNP, Wyoming, USA - C1_top | ecosystem: Environmental > Aquatic > Freshwater > Lake > Sediment | place: USA: Wyoming | collected 2017-08-01
CTTTGACACGACGACACTCGTCGCCGACATCGTGCCGGGTCCGGCGAGCGCCACCTTTGGCGAGAACCTCGCGCTGATCGGCACGCTGCTCTTCGTGGTCGACGACGGCGTTCACGGCGCCGAGCTGTGGACCTCGACCGGAACCGCCGGCAGCACCAAGTTGCTCGTCGACGTCTGCCCCGGTGCAGACAGCTCCGATCCGCACGAACTGGTCCGCGCGGGCAGCAAGACCTATTTCGTCGCCGACGACTGCAGCAATGGCATCGGACTCTGGACGACCGACGGCACCGCCGCCAACACGCGGTTGATCAAACAGGTCGACTATCCGCCCGACATCTCCCACCCCGCTCCCAAGTGGCTGACGGCGGTCGGCAGCTCGGTCTACTTCACATTCGACGCCGCCTGGGTCAAATTTCCGATCTGGAAGAGCGACGGCACGGCGGCCGGCACGGTCGCGATCTATCCGACCGCCACTGGCGGGCCGACGGCCTATCTGTATACCACCCTCGGCATGGTCGGCCTGGGCGGTCGGCTCTACGTGCTCGTGGACGAACTCTTCAGTCCCGGCTTGCACCGCAACTACAAGCTGTTCGTGACCGATGGGACGAGCGCCGGCACCACCGAGCTCAGCCTGGTCACGCCGCGCATCAACAACGCCCGCAATCCGATGGTCGCCTTCGGTAGCCGTTTCTACTTTGCGCAGGGCCTCTACGTCGACGCCGGCATCGAGCTGTTCACGAGCGACGGCACCGCCGGCGGCTTGTCCCTGGTCAGGGACATCAACCCCGGGCAAGCCAGCAGTCTCCCCGACAAACTCAACGTCTGGAACAACGTGCTCTTCTTCGTCGCCGACGACGGCACCTATGGTCGCGAGCTGTGGCGAACCAACGGCACGGACGCCGGCACCGGACGGGTCAAGGATGTCGCCAGCGGCGCCGGCAGCTCCGCCCCCGACCTGTTCACGTCTTTCAACAGCTTGCTCTTTTTCGCCGCCGACGACGGTGTGCATGGCCGCGAGCTGTGGCGGACCGACGGTTCAACCGGCGGCACCGCGCTGGTCAAGGACGTCAACACCGGCGCCGCGTCATCCGGCATCGTGGAGATCAACGGAGCGCTGGACAAGCTGCTGTTCAACGCCGACAACGGCACCAACGGCGACGAACCCTGGGTGTTGGATCCGAGCGTGATCTTCGGTCAGACGCACCGGCTGGCCGACCTCAACAACATCCCCGGTTCGTCCAATCCGACGCCGGTGCTCGTGTCCGGCGACCAGCTCTTCTTCACGGCCAGCGACAACCTCTCGACCAGCACTGCGCACGGCGTCGAGCTTTGGTCGACCGACGGCACCGAGCAGGGTACGACCCTGTTCAAGGACATCAACCCTGGCACTGGCGGCTCCAATCCAGGCGGCTTCGCACACTTCAACGGCGACTATTACTTTGCGGCCAGCGACGGAACGTCGGGCCAGGGCAAGGGCGTCGAGCTGTGGCGCACCGACCTGACCCCAGGCGGCACCTATCGCGTCAAGGACATCAACACTGGCACCGCCAGTTCCAACCCTGGCTCATTCATCGAGTTCAATGGCGCGCTGTTCTTCGTCGCCCAGGACAGCCAGGGCAAGGAGCTGTGGAAGACCGACGGCACAGACACTGGTACGGTCCGCGTGAAGGACATCCGCGCCGGCGCTTCCGGTTCGGATCCAGCGGCCCTGTTCGTGTTCAATGGCATGCTGTTGTTCACGGCCAATGACGGCGCAACCGGTGTCGAGCTGTTCAAGAGCGACGGCACGGACGTCGGCACCGTGCAGATCAAGAACATCAATGCTGGCGCGGCCAGCTCCAATCCCAGCTGGTTCGTCGTCTTTAACAACACGCTGTTCTTCGTCGCCACGGATGCCAGCGGAAGCGAGCTCTGGACCAGCGACGGCACCACTGCCAACACCGTTTTGTTCAAGGACATCAATGCCGGCGCCGGCAGCTCGAGCCCCAATTTGTTCACACTGATCGGCAGCACGCTCTTCTTCGTCGCCACTGGCAGCGCTGGCACCGAGCTCTACAAGAGCGACGGCACAGCAAGCGGAACGCTGGTCGTCAAGGACATCGTCTCCGGAGTCGGCAGCTCCAATCCGGCCAGCCTGACGGTCTTTGGCAGCACGCTGTTCTTTGTCGCCACTGGCAGCCAGGGCAGCGAGCTGTGGAAGAGTGACGGCACGGCGGCAGGTACCGTCATCGTCAAGGATCTGGTCGCCGGCAACGGCGGCTCCAACCCGAGCAGCCTGGTGGTCTTCAATGACCAGCTCTTCTTCGTCGCCACCACGCCGACCAGCGGCACCGAGCTGTACGTCACTGACGGCAGCGATGTTGGCACGACGCAGATCAAAGACATCTGCGCGGGCGCTTGCAGTGCGGCGCCCGGCAACCTGTTCGGCGTCGCTGCCGTTGGCAGATTGCTTTTCGTCGCGACCGACGGCTTGACCGGGGTCGAGCTCTGGTCGACCGACGGCACCGCTGCCAATACACACCGGGTGCAGGACATCGCGGGCGGGCCCTCGGGTTCCAATCCGGCCGGCTTGGTGCTCGTCAACAACAAAATCTACTTCACCGTCGACGACGGCAGCCACGGCCGCGAGCTGTGGACGATCGCTCTGACCGAAATCTGATGTGCATTGCGAACCGGGGGGGTGGATGGGAATGGCATGGCACCGCGAAAATTGCTTATCGCCGCAGCGACCCTGATCGCCGCCACCCTCCCCCGCTGCGACTGCGGTGGATCGACTCCCGGTGACGACGGCGGCACTGCCGGCGACGGGTCGGCCGTGATCGACGCCGCCAGCGACGCGAGCAGCGGCGTCGACTGGGCCGGCATCGACACCCGCGGCCGCGACCTCGCGCCGCCACGCGACGCGGCCCCGGTCGATGCGGGTCCGCTCGACGCTGCCGCCCGCGATCAGACCATCGCCCACCCCGACAGCGGACCCAGCTGTGTCGACGACGACAGCGATGGTCGCGGCCCGGGTTGCGACCTGGGCACCGACTGCGATCCGGCCAACCCCAATGTGTGGGAAGCGTGCGTCGACTGTGTCGACGTCGACACCGACGGCTGGTGGATCGGCTGCGACGCTTTTGCCACCATCAATGGCCCGGACTGCGACGATGGCGACAGCGCCGCCTACCGCTATTTGACCGGCTTCGAGGACCAGGACGGCGACGGCTACTCGGCGGGACCGGCTGACCAACCGCAACAGATCTGCAGCGGCACGGCATTGCCGACCGGCTACGTCGACAGCAGCCTCGGCATCGACTGCAATGACAACGATGCCGCTCACGGTGCGAGCTGCGGCTTCTACCTGGTTAAGGACCTCAACGTCCTGACCGACGACACCCCGAGTTCTGCGCCACACAACTTCGTCTACTACAGCTCAGCCCTGGGCCAGTACGTGCTGTTCTCTGCCGACGACGGCGTGCACGGCCGCGAGCTGTGGAAAACCAGCGGGCCAGGCGGCGCCACCGTGCTCGTCGCTGACCTGGTGCCCGGTTCGGCTGGCATCAGCGTCGGCGAGGTGCGCCAGTTCTCCACCGGCGCCTACGTCGTCATTGACGACGGCGAGCACGGCGCTGAGCTTTGGTTCACGCGCGGATCGGCGGCCACCACCAGGCTGGTCAAGGACATCTGTCCGGGCGACCAGAGCTCGAATCCGCGTGAGTTGACCAAGCTCGGCAGCACTCTCTTTTTCTTGGTCGACAGTTGCAGCGGTGGCAAGGCCCAGCTCTTCAAGAGCGACGGCACCGAGGCCGGCACCAATTATGTCGGCGCGCCTCGCTTCGGCAACGGCGATGCCGCAGGCGCGCCCAAGTGGCTGACCGTGGTTGGCAACGCGCTCTACTTCGCGACCGAGTTTGACTGGTACATGCCGGCCGCACTGTTCAAGAGCGACGGCACTGCCGCCGGTACAGTTGCGATCTACGACATCGGCCAGCCGCCCGTCGCCAACGCGGCGTTCGAGACGCGCGGGTTGACCGCATTCGGCGACCGTCTCGTGGCAGTTCTGAAAGGCGTCAACACCGTCAACGGGAGCTATATGCGGTCGGTGCTGGTCTCGATGAGCGGACCCCAGGACCGGGTGCTGGTCGCGGACAACCGATTCAATCTCTCCGACGTCGGCCGGGTGCCGATGGCGACAGTCGGTACGCGCGTCTTCTTCACCGCCCTTGGCAAGGTGGGGTCTCCCGAGCAGGACACTGGCAACGAACTTTGGGCAAGCAACCTGACCGACGCCGGCACGCAGCTGGTCAAGAACATCTGCGCTGCAGCGCCGCGCAACAGCGACCCGGCTGGGTTCTTGCCGTTCGACAGCAATCTCTACTTCACGGCGGACGATTGCATCAGCGGCCGCGAGGTCTGGCGCAGCAACGGAACGCTCACCGGCACCGTGCGGGTCGCCGATCTCAACAACGGGGCCGCCACCTCCGACCCGCAGCTGCTCACGCGGCTGGGCAACTATCTTTACTTCACAGCTGACGACGGCATCAGCGGCCGCGAGCTCTGGCGATCGAGCGGATCGTCTGCCGGCACCACACGGGTCGGGGACCTGATGCAGGGTGATGGATCGTCCGGGATCGTCGAGATCAACGCCGGCCTCGGCCTGCTGTTGTTCAACGGCAACGGCGACCGCACGGGCTACGAGCGCGGCGACGAGCTCTGGTCATATGATCCTGCCAACGCCACCGACGGCATCGGGCTGGTTGCCGACATCGATCATCGCCACGTGTCGTCCGACCCACAGCCGATCCTGGTCGACAACGGCCGGCTGCTGTTCGCCGCCGACGACCGGCCAAACGGCGACAGCTCGCACGGTGTAGAGCTGTGGCTCAGCGACGGCACGGCAGGCAACCCGACCCGGCTCAAGGACATCAATCCGGGCAGCGGCGACGCCAACCCGGGCAGCTTCATCGCGTTCAACGGCGCCTATTATTTTTCGGCCACTGACGGCACCGCGGCCGGTGGCCACGGTCGCGAGCTGTGGCGCACCGACCTGACCGAGGCCGGCACCACCCTGGTCGCAGACATACGTCCTGGCACGGCCAGCTCGGATCCCACCTCGCTCATCGACGTGAGCGGCACGCTGTTCTTCACGGCGAACGATGGCACTGCGGGCAGCGAGCTGTGGAAGAGCGATGGCACGACCAACGGCACCGTGCGGGTCAGGGATATCCGTTCGGGTGCCAGCAGCAGCAATCCATCACAGCTGTTCGCCTACAACGGCGAGCTGTTCTTCAGCGCCGACGACGGAACGACCGGCGTCGAGCTCTGGCACAGCGGCGGCAGCAGCATCAACACGACGCGCGTGAGCGACATCAACACCGGCGCTGCTGGCTCCAGTCCGACACAGTTCACGCTCTACCATGGCGTGCTCTACTTCACGGCGACCACGAGCAGCAATGGCTCCGAGCTGTGGGCGACGACCGGCACCAACGCCACGACCCAGCAGGTCGAGGACATCAATCCGGGTGCGGCAAGCTCCAACCCCAGTGGGCTGAGCGTGCTGCTCGACCGGCTGGTCTTTGCCGCCGACGATGTCACCAACGGCGTGGAGCTGTGGCGCAGCGACGGCACCAGCGGCGGCACGATGCGCGTCAAGAACATCAATCCCGCTGCTGCAAGCTCGAATCCCGGGCAATTCGCGCTCATGGGCAACTACGTCTACTTCACGGCGACCACCGCAGCCGAGGGCACCGAGCTGTGGCGCAGCAACCTGGACACCACCAGCACCACGCTGGTCAAGAACATCGAGAGCGGCGCCAGCAGCAGCGACCCGACGTCGCTGCAGGTCATCAACGGCGTGCTCTACTTCAACGCGACCACTGCGGCCAGCGGCCGCGAACTGTACCGGAGCGATGGCACCAGCGCCGGCACGGCCGTCATCAAGGATATCTGCACCGGAGCCTGCCATGCGCTGCCGAGCGGTCTGTTTTTGCTGCCCGACAATGTCACCATGTTGTTCAGCGCGACCGATCGCTACAAGGGCATCGAGCTGTGGGCCACCGACGGCACGACGGCCAACACGCGGCTACTGCAGGACCTGTGGAGCGGACCGTCGTCGTCGAGCCCGGGCAGCTTTGTCGTGGTCGGCGACCGGTTGCTGTTCACGGCCATGGTGCACGAGTACGGCCGCGAGCTGTGGGCGATCGCGCTGAACGAGATCTGAGAGCTACTGCGCGCACAGCTCGGCGGTGCGCACGTCCCAGTCGACCTGACCGTCCAGCACCTGATCGATGATCCAGTTGTCGTCGGTGCTGGCGCCCACGCCGTTGAACGCCATGTGGCGCCAAAATGGATAAAACTTGGCCACCCTGCCCGGCGTGGGCTCGAAGAAGAGCTCGATCTGAAAGTCCAGGTCGAACACGTTGGCGTCGGTGTCAAAGTAGTGCGCCGGCGTCGGCATGTAGATGCGCTGGACGATGACCGGCCCGTGCGCCAGCTCGATGTCGGGATCAGCGCCCAGGTAGCGGATGGCGCCCTTGGTGTTGACGCCGTAGCGCGCGGACGGCATCGGCTGGGCCTCGTAGTACATGTCCCAGGTCGCGATGTTGGTGGCGCGCGACTTGTAAGCCTCGATGTCCGAGGTGTAGGTGCGGGTGAAGGTCAGGTAGATCTCGGGATACTTGGAGCCCTGGTCCAGGTCGTAGAGGATCGGCTCCAGCTTGGCCAGCGTGCAGTCGAATAGGTCGATCAGGTACATGCCCTGGGCGGGCTTGGGATCGCGGTCGCTCATCTCGACCGGAGCCAGTTCGTCCCTGGTCAGGTCGTCGAGCAAACCGCGCTTGGGCTCGGTGAAGCCGTCGTAGCCGGCAGCACCGTGCAGCTTGGCCACGGCGTCGGCCAGCGCCGCGTCGTCGGCCGTCAGGTAGTTGAACCAGAACCAGTGCGCCAGGCCCTTGATATCCTCGGGCGCGGGCTCGATCGGCGGGCCGCAGGAACAGGCCGGCGCCAGCACCAGGACGAGAGCGAACGCGATCCGCGCGCGGCGGCAAGTCGTGCGCTGGCACAGAGTCATAGGAGTAAAGTCTACGAGCGATTGCCGCGCTGTCAAATCGGATATATTGAGCGCCGCAATGGACCGAGACGGGAGCTGACGTGACACAGAAACTGCTGCGTGTGGCCGTGCTTTTTGGCGGCAAATCGGGCGAGCACGAGGTGTCGCTCACCTCGGCGCGCGCTGTCATCCGGTCGCTGCAAGCGCGGCCAGACCAGTACCAGGTGTTGCCGATCGGCATCACGCGCGAGGGCCGCTGGATCGCGGGTGGCGGCGAGTTGCTCAAGCTGCTCGAGGAAAGCGCCGGCTACAAACCGCTGCCCGAGCGCGCTGCGACGCTGAGTCCGGTGCTGACCGATCCGTCCGAACACAGCCTGGTGCCGGTCGACAAGAGCGGCAACGTCTTGCAGCCGAATTCGATCGGTCCGGTCGACGTGGTGTTTCCGGTGCTGCATGGCCCCAATGGCGAGGATGGCACCGTGCAAGGGCTGCTCGACGTCGCCAACTTGCCCTACGTGGGCGCTGGAGTGCTGGGCTCGGCGGTCGGCATGGACAAGGTCGCCATGAAGGCGGTCTTCGTCAGCGCCAAGCTGCCGGTGCTGGACTACCGGTACTTTCTGCGCCGCGACTGGCAGCGCGATCCCGTGTACTGGACCGACGAAATAGAAAAGCGGCTGGGCTACCCCAACTTCGTCAAGCCGGCCAACATGGGCTCCTCGGTCGGCATCAGCAAGGTGCATGACCGCAGCGAGCTGGGCCCGGCCGTGCTCGAGGCGGCCAGGCACGACCGCAAGATCCTGGTCGAGAAGGCAGCCATCGATTGCCGCGAGATCGAGTGCGCGGTGCTTGGCAACGACGACCCGATCGCGTCCGTGCCGGGCGAGGTGATCCCGTGCAAGGAGTTTTACGACTACGAGGCCAAGTACCTTTCCGACGGATCGCGCATCGTGATCCCGGCGGATCTGCCGGCCGCCACCAGCGAGCGGATCCGCGAGCTGGCTGTGCGCGTCTTCAAGGCGGTCGATTGCGCGGGCATGGGTCGGGTCGACTTCTTTGTCTCGCGCGACGGCAAGACGATCTGGGCCAACGAGATCAACACGATCCCTGGCTTCACGCCGATCAGCATGTACCCCAAGATGTGGGAGGCCAGCGGCATCAAGTTCGACGACCTGATCGACCGCCTGATCGCGCTGGCGATCGAACGCCACACGGACCGGCGATAACTGTCAGGCACACGCTCAGAGTCTGCCGGCCGGCTTTCGAAAGCCCCCTGTCGTAATAAAACCGACACTGCAACTTTTAGCTACAGCAAGGCGCAACATTTGCTGTTTTGACGACGCTGCCACAAACAGCATCAGGCCGTTTTTCGGTTGACAAGGGATCGCGGGCGCAGGAGCCTGCGCGCGCTCGGAGCTCTCCGCTCCGACGGCAGCCCCGGGAGCAATCCTAACCTCTGCGGGGGAAGAGAGGACACGATGAGTACGCCAGTCGTCAACCAGTTCATGGAGAAGGTCATTGCCAAGAACCCGGCCGAGCCGGAGTTTCACCAGGCAGTGCGCGAGGTGGTCGAGTCGGTGATGCCGCTGGTCGAGAGCACGCCGGCCTATCGCAAGGCCAAGATCCTCGAGCGAATCGTCGAGCCCGAGCGGGTGATCATGTTCCGCGTTCCGTGGATCGACGACAAGGGTGAGTATCAAGTCAATCGCGGCTTCCGCGTGCAGCTGTCGAGCGCGATCGGTCCCTACAAGGGCGGACTGCGCTTTCACCCCAGCGTGCACCTCGGCATTCTCAAGTTCCTCGCCTTCGAGCAGGTGTTCAAGAACTCGCTGACCACGCTGCCGATGGGTGGTGGCAAGGGCGGATCCGACTTTGACGGCCGCGGCAAGAGCGACAACGAAGTGATGCGCTTCTGCCAGTCGTTCATGACCGAGCTGTTCCGCCACATCGGCCCGAACATCGACGTGCCGGCCGGCGACATCGGCGTGGGCGGCCGCGAGATCGGCTACCTGTACGGCCAGTACAAGCGGCTGACCAGGTCGTTCGAGGGCGTGCTGACGGGCAAGGGCCTCAACTGGGGCGGCAGCTTGATCCGGCCCGAGGCCACTGGCTTTGGCGTCGCCTACTTCGCGAAGGAGATGCTGGCGACCAAAGGCGAGGACTTCAAGGGCAAGACCGTCACCATCTCTGGCTACGGCAACGTCGGCACCTACCTGATCGAGAAGCTCAACGCGTGGGGTGCCAAGGTCGTCACCATTGGCGACGAGCACGGCTACTGCCACGACCCCGAGGGCATCGCCGGCGAGAAGTTGCAGTTCCTGATGGATCTGTGGACCGTGCATCGGCGCCCGGCCAAGGACTACGCCGACAAGTTCAAGGTCAAGTTCGTGCCAAACAAGCGGCCGTGGGAAGTCAAGTGCGACATCTGCATCCCGACCGCGTGCGAGAACGAGGTCAAGGGACCGGACGCCGACGAGTTGCTGCGCAACGGCTGCAACTGCGTGGTCGAGGCGGCCAACATGCCGTGCAACCTCGAGGCAGCACAGAAGTTCCTCGACGCCAAGATTCTGTTCGGACCGGCCAAGGCGGCCAATGCCGGCGGCGTGGCGACGTCGGGCCTCGAGATGTCGCAGAACAGCATGCGGCTCAACTGGTCGCGCGAAGAGGTCGATGCCAAGCTGCACGACATCATGAGGAACATTCACCTGGTGTGCGTGAAGTACGGCAAGGAAGGCACGTTCACCAACTACGTCAAGGGCGCCAACATCGGCGGCTTTATCAAGGTCGCTGACTCGATGCTCGACCAAGGTTTGGTCTGAGCCACACCCTCCTCTGCCGCTGTTGAAACACGAGTGGTGCGGATCCGGGTGCGCCGACGCCGGACACGCCGCTGCGCGCTTCTCTCCCGGCCACACACAACATCAGTGATGGCGTCCACGCTTGGCGCGTGGCGCCTCGGCAAAGAGTTGCCTCGGCGCGCCGCGCCTGACGATATTCGCTGACCGGGCCAGTGGCCGCTCGCGGACCGCTCCGCGACGTGTCCGGCGCCGGCGCGGCGTGGGCACATGTGCTATTGATTCCGTGCGAGTCCAGCCTCGCCAAATAGCAGCCGCCCCGGGGCGTGGCGAGGCGAGCGGAGGCAAGCCCGAAGCCGAACGCCGACGTCCAAGCAGGACGGATGAATGCGCGAGGCGAAGGTAGTACACGTCAGGAGGTGTGCGCCCCGGGCGAGAGGGCCTTCTCGGCTGAGGGGCGCCGCCGCCGAACCATGCCCCGGGGCGGCTGCGATGGTCCGCCGCTTTTCTCGACGAGACCGATCGAATCAGGAATCCGCCCCCAACGGCTTGCGCTTGACCAGCGCCGCCCGCAGCTCGTCGGGCAGCTCCGCGTCCTCGTAACTCGTCGCCAGCTCGAGTTGCTTGGCGGTCAACCCGACCGCGTTCTTCAGCTTGGCGCGCCGCAGGTCAGCGCGCGCAAAGTTGGCATCGGTCAGATTGGCGTTGCTGAGGTCGGCCTCTGTCAGGTTGGCCTTGCTCAAGTTGGCGTGGTTCAGCCGGGCGCCGATGAAATCGGCACGCCGCGCATTGACCCCGCCCAGCGCTGCGCCCGTCAGATCGGCCTGGCGAAAATCGGCAAACCGGCAATCGGCCTCGAACAGATCCGTCCCCTGGCCCGGTTCGATCTCGGTCAGGTGCGCCTTGGCCAGACGTGCGCCGCGCAGGTCGGCGTGACACAGCTCGGCGCCGCGCAGATCAGCGCCCGACAGATCGGCCCCCAACCAGGTCGGATCGAACACCCGGGTGGCGTCGAGATCGGTGCTACCGAGATCGCCGCTCAGCTCGGCGTAGCGCAGGTTGGCGCGCTGCAGGTTGGCCTCGACCAGCGATGCGCGCGCCAGGCTGGTGCGCACGAATTCAAAACCGACCAGGTTGGCGCCATTGAGCCGCGCGCGCCGCAGATTGCAGCTCGACAGGTCGACCCGCTGCACGGTGGCGTCGACAATACGCCGACCGAGCACGATCAGCGCCGCCTGGATGTCGTCGGGCAGAAAGTCGACCCGGCGCTTCGTCCCGGCGTCCTTGACCAACGGCACCGGTGCGTTCTGGCGCACGAACGCGGCCACCGTCTCGAGCACCGCCAGCCGATCGCGCGGTGAGTCGCGCCCCAGCAGTTCGAGCGCATAGATGCCGCCCAACCGCGGTTCGACCTTGTCGTGGCCGAGCAGCTGCACAGCGTGCGCGAAGCGTTCGGGTAGCTGCCCCTCGGCCAGCAGCCGGTTGTGCTCGGCCGCGACCTGGCGATCCGCAGCGGCGCTCTCGCGGGCCAGTTCGGCCTGGCGGATCTGGGCGCGCGCGTTTTCGAGCGTGACCTCGACGTTGCGCAGCTCCACCTGCTGCAGCTGGCGTCGCCAGCTCAACCACAGCGCGACCAGCGGTGCGAACAGGAGACCGATCGCCAGCGTCCAGGGTGGCACCACCAGGGTGGTAGTGCCGAGCTTGGACTCGGGCAGCGCCAACCGGTAGACGATCAGCAGTAGCGCAGCCAGGACGACTCCAGCGCCCAGCGCCAACATGATCGACTGCGTCGGCGGCTGTGCCGGCGGCGCGTGCAAGTCAGCGTCGCGTTTTGGATCCTGCTCCATGGCCAATCCCCTGGTCGGTCTGTTGACCCCTTCTACCACGACTTCAGCGAACGCCAACCAGTGCTCGATACGAGCGAACCAACGCTGCCGCCGCATCCGCCACCTGCAGCGCGGTCGTGGAGCGGCCGAGCGACAGCCGCACGGCGCCCAGCGCGTCGTCCGGTGCGAGCCCCAGCGCCAGCAAGACCGCCGACGGTTGCTCGCCACCGTCGTGGCAGGCCGAACCGGTCGACGCCGCCACCTCGGGCGCACCGGCCAGCACGGCGCTGCCGCGCGCGTGCGGAAAACGGACATTGAGCGTGTTGGGCAGTCGCGCCCGGGTGTCACCGCTGCTGGTCAGCCCCGGTATTGCCCCGCTCAGGCGACGCCACAGCTCGTCGCGCAGCTCGGCCACGCGCACCGATTCGGTCTGCAGCGTGGCGTTCGCTATCGAGCAGGCCACGCCCAGCCCGACGATGCTGGCGACGTTTTCGGTGCCCGGACGCAGGCCGCGCTCGTGGCCGGCGCCGCGCGCAAAGGGCAACAGCGGCGTGCGCCGTCGGACGTACAGCGCGCCCACGCCCTTGGGCGCGTACAGTTTGTGGCCGGCGACCGACAACAGATCGACCGCCAGCTCGTCGACGCGCACAGGCAGCTTGCCGACGCTCTGCGCAGCGTCGGTGTGCACCAGGCCGCCACGCGCATGTACGCGCTCGGCCAGCTCGGCAATTGGCTGCAGCGTCCCGGTCTCGTTGTTGGCGTGCATCACGGACACCAGCGCGGTATCGCCGCGGAGCGCGTCGTCCAGCTCCGCCAACCGCAACCGACCCCCGCCGTCGACCGAGATGCGCGACGCACGCCAGCCGATCTCGACCAGCTGCTGGCACGGCTGGACCACTGCCGGGTGCTCGACGCTGGACAGCGCAAGGTGACGGCTACGCGGCCGCGCGATTGCGACACCCTGGATCGCCAGGTTGTTGGACTCGGTGCCACCCGATGTGAAGATGACCTCGTCGGGCTGGCAACCGAGCAGCGCGGCGACCTGTGCCCGCGCCTGCTCCACCGCGGCATGGGCGCGTTGCCCGTAGACGTGGCCGCTCGACGGATTTCCGAAATGGTGCGTCAGGTACGGCTGCATCGCCTCCAGCACGGCCGGCAGGATCGGCGTCGTCGCATTGTGGTCGAGGTAGATCGGATCGCGATCGGCGGCAGTCTCGTTCATGTCGATGCTCGCACGGTGTCCGTTCAAGGTGTGGACGGCCGCGCGCCCGCGGTCGCGTCGTTGCGCAGGCAGCGGTGGCCGGTCGGTGGCGGCTGCGGAACCGGTGCGCCGCTCGCCCAGACCACCGGCACCTCGTGCCAGACCTGGCGCATCAGCTCGCAGTAGTCCGCAGTCAATACCGAGAGGTCCCAGACCACGGAGTTGCCAAGCTCGCTGACTGCGAACAGCACGTCGCCACTGGCCAGCAGATGGACGATGGGACCGTGCAGCCGGACCTGGTCGAACCGTTTGCCGCTGACCAGGTCCCAGACGCCGAGCAGACCGTTGTCGTAACCGACCACCAGTGAGCTGTCCCCGACGACCAGCAACCGGGACACCGCGCTGGCTGGAACTTCCTCGAGCGAGAAGCTGGCGCGCCGCTGCCCGGTCTGCAACGAGACCAGCTCGACGTTGCCGTCGCGGTAGCCGGCGACCAGCCAGCTGGGCGTGCTGGCAATGGCGGTCACACCGACGTCGGTCCGGTAGCTAGCGGTGCTCTCGCCGGCGAGCGTGAAGGCGACCACGCTGCGTTCGCCAGCGACCAGGATCTGCCGCCCCTGAAGAGAGAGCGCGGTGGCGTCGCGCTCGATCAGCGGCACGTAGGCACCGCTCCGGTCGTAGCGCCGCGCCTGCGACCCGACCAGCGCGATGCAACCGTCCGCGATGGCGACCAGCTGGTTCACGCCCGAGACACCCTTCTCGAACAGCTGCCGGTCGGCGCCCATGTCCCACAATTCGAGATCGCCGGCGTAGCTGGCCAGGCAGAGCAGACCGGCCGGCGCATATTCAGAGGTGACGCGCGCGCGCTCGACGATGGCCCGCCGCCACTGGCTCGGCTCGACCGTGATCGGCGTCGCGCGCTGCCCGGCCCGCGCCAGATCGAACCAGCCGCGGTGGGTGTAAAGCTGCCCGCTGGCCAGCAGCGCCGGGGCGCGCCACAGCGGCTGACCGGTGGCCGTGCGCCACGCACGTACCGTGCCGTCGTCGCTGGTGGTCGCCGCCAGCTCGCCGTTGCGCGAGAAACGTAGGTAGTTGACCTCGGCCATATGGCCGCGCAACAATTTGTAGCTACCGTCGAGAAGATTGATGATACGCGCCGTGCCGTCCGAGCTGGGCGCACCGATCGCCGCGCCGTTGGGGTGAAACGCCAGCCAGTAGACGCGCCCCGGTAACTCGGCGACGACCCGGCTGTCGCCGGTTGCCAGCTGCCACAGCCGGATCGTGCGGTCCTCGCTGCCCGAGGCCAGCCGTTTACTGTCGCCCGCAAAAGCGACGCCAAGCACCGGCGCGCTGTGCCCGATCAGCGGTGGCAACTCGCGGCCATCGCTCGCGTTCCAGATGTGCACGCTGCGGTCCTTGCTGGCGGCAGCGACACGCCGGCCGTCGCTGCTGAAGGCGACGTCGTAGACCAGGTCGCTCAGCCGCGCGAGCAGCATCTTCTGCTGACCGGTGTCGACGTCCCACAACCGGACGCTGCGGTCGAGCGATGCGGTCGCCAGCGTGCGCCCATCGGGCGCGAACGCGACGCCATAGACGGCATCGTTGTGCCCGTACAGCACCTGCCGCTGCTGACCGGTGCCGGTCTCCCACAGGCGGACCGTCTTGTCCTTGCTGCCGGTTGCCAGCAGCTTGCCGTCCGGGCTGAAGCTGACGCCCCACACCGCGTCGCTGTGGCCACGCAGCAGGCGCACCGGCAGACCGCTCGCGACGTCCCAGACGCGGATGCTCTTGTCCTTGCTGCCCGTCGCCAGCAGCTTGCCGTCCGGGCTGAAGCTGACGCCATAGACCGGTCCGTTGTGGCCGAGCGCGGCGCGCGAATCGGCGTTCTCGTTGGCCCGCCACAACCGCAGCGTCTTGTCCTCGCCCGCGGTGGCCAGGGTCGCGCCGTCCGGACTGAAGCTCGCGGTCAGCACCGGCGCACTGTGGCCGACCAGTTGCGAACGCTGCTGCCAGGTCGCGGTGTCCCACAGCAACACAGCCTTGTCAGCGCCGGTCGTCACCAGCGTACGATTGTCGCGGCTGAACGCCACGCTCCACACCGCGTCGGTATGGCCGGTCAGCTGCTGTCGCACCTCGCCGCTGACGGCATCCCAGACGATGGCTGTCCGATCCTTGCTGGCGGTCGCTACCCACTTGCCATCGGCGCTGATGGCGACCCCGAGCACCGGTCCGCGATGGCCACCGAGCACCTGCCGCACGCGCCAGGTCGAGGTATCCCAGATGCGCGCGGTCTGGTCGTAGCTGCCGCTGACCAGGCGACTGCCGTCGGCGCTGATGGCGACGTCGCGCACCATGCCGGTGTGTTCGGCCAGAGTCTGCAGAAGCTGACCGCTGACTACCGACCAGACGCGCAGCGTGCGATCGGCGCTGGCGCTGATCAGCTTGCTGCCATCCGGACTGAAGCGCACCCGATAGACGCCGCCGCCGTGACTACCGAGCACACGATTGTTGCCATCGCCGAGATCCCAGATCCGAACTTCGCCGTCCCAGCTGCCCGAGGCCAGATGCCGCCCGTCCGGAGCAAACGCCACCGCGAACACCTGGTCGGCGTGCCCGCGCAGCACGCGCACGACGCTGCGCGTCTCGTTGCCAAACAGGTAGATCGCCTTGTCGCCACACGCCGCCGCGACCAATCTGCCGTCTGGCGAGTGGTCGACACTGTAAATCTGGCCGCCCAGGTTGCGGCGCCAGCGCAGCGGATCGCGCGCGACGCGCCACCACAGCATGCGCGCCAGCGACGAGTCCTGCGCCTCGAGCGAAAGTCGCAATTTGGCTCGCGCCTCCAGCGTATCGTGCTGCTCGAAGGCGCGCCGCGCTCCCTCGAGCTGCGCTTCTGCTCGCTGCGCCTCGACCGCCGCCTTCTGCTGCGACAGCTTGATCGCGACGCCGGTCGCAACCAGCGCGACCACGCCGAGCGCGATCATGCCAGCGGCGACCTGATAGCGGCGCCGTTGCGATACCCGCGCCTGCCGCTGTTGGCTGGCGCGCAGGAACTGCGACACCAGTGGCGGCGCCGCCGAGGCCAGCCGCTCGAGGTGCTTGAGCGCCTCGCGCAGCGCGTCGCCCTGCCAGACTTCGTCGTCGCGGCGGCCGCGCTTTTGCCACAGCTCGGCGGCCTGGGCGACCTGCGTCAAAAACGCGTACTCCTCGCGGCTCTCGTCGATCCAGTGCGCCAGCCGCAGCCAGTTGTGGATCAGCGACTCGTGGATCAACTCGTGCGCGACGTCGGCGCTCTCGTCCGAACTCGAACGGCGAACCGCGATCAGGCGCGCCTGGGTCAAGCGGTCGAGCACGGTCTCGGAGTGCGGCGCCAGCAGACCGGCCAGCAACGGCTCGCGGCCCAGTACCCGCCGCGTCCCCTCCGGCGACACCAGCCGCAGCAGCAACTCGCGCGCCAGCTGCAGTTGCTCCGGCGGCAGTTCTTCGAGGACGGCATCGGCATGCTCGGCCAGCGCGCCGGCGACACCGCCCATTTCGCGGTAGGTCGCGCGGCGCAGACGGTTGTCGGCGCGGTCGCGCCGCTCCCACAACATCTGCGCTGCAAATTGCAGCAGCGGCAGACTGGCGGGCTCGCCGCGCACAGCCTCGATCATCTCCTGCACCAGCCCCGGATCGTCGTAGGCGTAACCGACCGCCTCCACAGGTTTGGTCAGGATCTCGACCAGCGCCTCGGGCGGCGGGCTGCGCACCAGGGTGACCCGGCTGAGTGCCTCGCGCACCTCGGGGCCAACCGCCATGCGGCCAAGAAACACGTCGCGCACGGTGAACACCGCGCGCACCGGCCCCTGCGGGTCGTCGGCCGCGGTGCAGATCGCCTGCACGAAACGCTGGCGCATCTGCTCGTCGTCGACCAGGGTGTAAATCTCCTCGATCTGGTCGACGAACAACAGCACGCGGGCGCCGGTCTCCTTGGCCAGCTGCTGCAGCACCAGCGACAGCAACTGCGGCGAGTCCTCCAATTGCGACGCCAGCTCGCGCGTCGCGCCCTCGGGCTTGGTCTCGATCGCGCTGTCCGTTATCGGCACCGCCGCGTCGTCGAGGCCGGCGGCAGCGACGTCGCGCCCGGAACGCTGTCGGATCTCGACCGTGCGGCTGGCCAGAGACGACAGGGTCAGTCGCAGCGGCGTTTCGCGCGCCAGCAACCGCGCTGCCAGCGCGTCGAATGGTCGATTGCCGGGTCGCAGCGACACCACGACCCACAGCCCCTGCTCGCGCAGGCGCGGGATCACGCCCGCCTGCATGAGCGAGCTCTTGCCGGCGCCGGATGGGCCGACCACCGGCAGCACGGCCTGGTCGCGCAGCCGCTCGAGAAACGCCGCGATCTCGGCGTCGCGGCCGTAGAACAGATCCGCGTGTTGCTCGGCAAAGGGCAGCAGGCCGCGAAAAGGGCTCTGCACGTCGGCCGGCCGGTTGCGCCGGCGGCTCATGATCTGTTGCAGATTGTCGGCCACGTCGACGATTGACGGCCGGCGCTCGGGCAACTTGGACAGGCAGCGGTCGACCAGCGCCACCAGCTCGCCTGGCGCCTCGGCCGCGGTCATCAGCGACGGCACCGGCTCCGGCGCCATCACCTTCTCCATCAGATCCCTGGCAACTGTCTCCAGATAGGGACGCCGGTTGGCGACCAGCTCGAACAGGATCACACCGAGCGCCCAGACGTCGGTGGCGCCGGTGCTCGGAAAATCGCACCACTGCTCGGGCGCCATGTAAGCGGGCGTGCCGATCACCTTCTCGCGCTCGCCGCCACTTCCGCCGGAGCCAGCGGCGCCTTCATCGCTGGCGCTGCGAACGCCTTGCATCGTCACCTGGTCGGCCACCTCGATCGCGGGCGCGGTGACGACCTGACCCGACGAGATGCTGGCGTCGCGCGGGTCGCTCGACAGCATCATGCTCCACTCGTTGGTGGCGATGCGGCCCCAGATCTGCTGCGCCGACGGCGGTACACCGACGCCGGGCACGACCTTGGCCAGACCGAAATCGACCACCCGCAGCCGGCCATCCTTGGCCAGCAGCACGTTCTCGGGCTTGAGGTCGCGGTGCAACACGTTGTGGCGGTGCGCTTCCTTGAGCGCCTCGGTGATGGCGAGCGCGATGCGCAGGGACTCGCGCAGCGACGGCCGTTCCTCTCGGATGCGCTGCTTGAGCGTCTGGCCCTCGAGGTACTCCATCGCGATGTAGGGACTGCCCTGGAATTCGCCCGCGGCGTAAATGGTGACGATGTGCGGGTGGCTGAACTGGGCAGTCGTGCGCGCTTCGAACAAAAAGCGCTCGACCGCACGCTTGGAGCCGAGCTGCGCCGCGTTGATCAGCTTGAGCGCGACCTTGCGCCCAAGCTTGGTGTCACGCGCGAGGTAGACCTCGCCCATGCCACCCTGACCCAGCAGGCGGGTCACGCTGAAACTGTCGACCATGTCCCCGGCAGCGAGCACGGTGCCGAGACTAACGCGAGGGGTCCCGCGCAGGCAACCCGGCTATACTGCGCCGATGAAACTTCCGACCACCCCGTCCTTGCCCGCGCCGGCCTACCGTGTCGACGACGCGTTGATCGACAAAGTGTCGGCCGCCATCGCGCCCCACGTCGTGCGCACGCCGCTGCTGGCGAGCCCGGTGTTGAGCGCGCGCTGCGGCCGGCCGGTCTGGCTCAAGTGCGAGCTGCAGCAGCACACGGGTTCGTTCAAGCTGCGCGGCGCGCTGGCGCGGATGCTGACGCTCGACCAGGACGAGCGTAGGCGCGGCGTGCTGGTCGCTTCGGTCGGCAACCACGGCCTCGGCGTGGCGTGGGCCTGTCGCCAGCTCGGGGTGCGCGGCACGGTTGTGGTCCCGCGATCGGTCTCTCCGCTCAAACGGCAAAAACTCGAGGCGCACGACGTGGAGTTGGTCATTCACGGCGTAGGGTTCGACGAGGCCGAGGCACACGCCCGGTTGCTGGCCGGTGAGCGCGGAGCCACATTCGTTTCCGCGTTCGATGATCCGGTCGTCATCGCCGGCAACGGTGGGAGCATCGGCCGCGAGGTCCGCGAACAGTTACCCGACGTGGCCGCGCTGGTCGTCCCGGTCGGGGGCGGCGGTCTGGCGTCAGGCGTGGCGACCGCGCTCGCCGGTATACCCGTTGTCGGCGTCAACACGGCGGCGTCGCCAGCCATGGCCCGCAGTCTGGCCGAGGGTTTCGTCCACACGACCTTTCCTTACGCGCCGACGCTGGCCGAGGGGCTGGAGGGCGGTGTCTCGCCCAACACCGCGGCGATCTGCCAACGGTTGCTGCACTCGATGCAGGTGGTCGAGGAAACAGCCATTGCGGACGCCATCCGGTTCGCCTGGCGCGAGCACGGCTTCGCCATCGAGGGCTCGGCCGCGGTTGGCGTCGTGTCGCTGCTCGCGGGAGAGCCGTTGCCAGGCGGTAACGGTCCGATCGTTGTTGTGCTCAGCGGAGGCAACATCGATCAGGCGCAGTTTCGACGGATCGTCGCCGACTGACGTCGCCACGTTCTCGATCACTTGAAAATGCGTCCGCTTTCCTTATGTTCTCGTTGTCGTCCTGGATCCATCTCGGGACGAATACCTGCTGGCAGCTGGCCCATGCAGATCCGAGGTCGCGTCGTGCACACCGATCCTGCTGCCTCTCCTCTCGATTCCAGACATTCGCGAATTCGACGATTGGCCTGCTGCCTCACGCTGCTGTTGCCGTCGGCCACGAGCTGCGCAGGCCCGGTCGGGCAGCAAGGGGTCGCCGGACCGGCCGGCAGTCCAGGAGCGACCGGCGCAGCTGGCGCAGCCGGTGCCACTGGTGCCACCGGTGCGACGGGGCCGACCGGGCAAACCGGGGCGACCGGCGCCACGGGTCCGCTGGGACCGGTCGGCCCGAGCACCATCGTCGCGTTCGCCCACGGATCCTTCGGTCCCATGATCGTTACCCAGATCGACGGCTTCGGCGGTCAGGGGGTCACGGCCGCAACCGTCGAACGGACCGGAACGGGCCAGGCAAACGTGACCTTCACGGGAACATTTTCGTCCTCGCTGACGACCCAACAGCTCGTCGTGTTCGCTCAGGTCAGGGGCGGCGGTTTCCTCGGCATGGCCATTCCGTACAGCGTCGACTCGACGACCCTGGTTGTTTCCCTGCAGACGGTCAATCCGACGATCGGCGCGTCCTCGGACAACATGCCGTTTGACGTCATGGTGCTGGCCGGGAGCTAGGGCGGTTGCCCGGCACACGCTTGATGCGCTATTTTTAACGCCGCCAAATACGCGTCATGCACAATACATGCAACGATCCCGCGACCGCGGGTGTTCGACACACGTGGTGGAGGTTTGTGATGCCAGCAATCGACAAGCTGATGAGCGCGCAGGCGATCTCTGGACGCATGGTGCGCGATGCCATGCAGGAGGCCCAGGGCGACGCCACCAAGATGGGCCAGCTGCAAAAGGTCTGCGACACCTGCGCCGACAAGTTCGAGGACCTGCAGCAGTACGATGTGCTGGTCGTCTTCGTGCAGCAGTACTACAAGGACCGCTTCGAGTTCCGCGCCAACACCGACAATCCGGCCGCCCTGCCTGCTCGCGTCGACGAGGCGCGCATCACCAAGGTGGTCAAGCGCGAGTACACGGTCGACACCACGCCGCCACCGCCAGCCCCGCGCGGCTGGTACCGCGACCCGCTCGACATCACCGGCCACGCCGAGGCTGGCGCCAAGGTCGAGTTCTACAATGCCTCGCAACCGGGCCGGCCGGTCATCGGCGAGACCCTGGCCGACGCCGACGGCAAGTACCGCTTCGAGCTGACCGATGAGACCAAGTTCGAGTACGGCGACCAGATCGGAATCCGGGTCATCGACAGCTCGGGCAAATCGTCCAAGCCGATCGTGGTGCCGACCGAGCCGTATCAGCTGCAAAACGACAAGATCACCTACACCCGCTACGGTTCGGTGACCGGGACCGAGGAGCGCAGCTCGCTGAGCGCGCTCGACCGCAAGACCGACAACCGCAATCCGTTCTGGCAGGACAACAAGGTCGAGCCCAAGTTCTCGCCGCCCAAGCGCCCGGATGAGCCCTACCAGCTGGAGCTGGTCGGCGGCGACGACGCGGTCGAGCCCAACAGCACGATCAGCGTTCGCGTCGGCAACGAGGTCTACACCACCAAGGCCGACGCGCTGGGCAAGTTCGGGCTCAAGGTCTTTGGCTTTGAGCCGGGCCAGCTGCTCAAGGTCGAGATCCAGGACGTCAATGGCAAGGGCATCGACGCCAACTACCGCGCGCCCGACGTCACCGTCAACATCGATGCGCTGGGCAACGGCGCAATCCGACCGCTCAGCCAGACCAAGCCGACCGATGCCCGGGAGACGGTCGGCAGCGGCCCGCCGTGGCTGCAGATCAGCGCTGCCAATGTGACCGTGCCGTTTGGCGCAGTGATGCTGCGCAACCGCTCCACCGGCGACCTGTATGAGCTCAATGCCGACGACAAAGGGCGCATCAATGGCGCCATCGGCGGCCTGCAGCCATTTGACGTGCTCGACGTCGGCGCGCGCGACGCTGCCGGCAACATCACCGGCCGCGCCCAGCTGATGGTGGTGCTGCCCGAAAAGGTCTCGCCCAACTCGGGCTACCTGGTTCCGTCCGACAAGCTGACCACGGCACAGCCCGACGTCACCGGCGTGATCGAGGCAATCAAGGGGCCGCCGCAGGACCTGTTCATCAATGGCAATCGCGATCCGCGCGGGCCTTACCTCAAGATGCCCGACGTCACCGGCATGCCGCCGTTCGGCCAGCTGGCTGTGATCCGCGAAGGAAAGGTCATGCAGTTCCTGCGCGCCGACCAGAACGGCCGGTTGAACGGCCTGCTGCGCGGCGTGCACGTCGGCGACCAGCTCAACTTCCAGGTGCTCGACGCAGCAAGCCGCAAGTTCCCGCTGGAGCTGCACGGCTGGCGCGTTCCGGGCGACAACCAGACCAGCGCAGTGCCGGCCAAGCTGGTGCATGCCGACGACCGCACCATCAACGGTTGCATCGCCGAGATCGGCAACGGCTCGCTCGACCTGGCCGACAACTGGCTCAATCCGTTCAACATCAAGACCGGCGCCGTGCAGGCTGGCGAGACCAATGTGCCGCTGCACTACCGGCGCGAGTTCTTCGGCCAGCCGCAGCAGGATAGCAAGCTCGACGCCAGCTTCGACTTTTTCCCGCCGGCGCTGGCCACCAAGTTCCAGTTGCCCGCGACCATGCGCGACGCCTCGCTGTCGCTGACCGACAACCAGGGCACCAAGCGTCTCCTCTTCAGCTACACCGACTCTGCGCGCGGCACCATTCAGACGAGCATCGGCATCGACTACACGATGGGTCGGGTCAATCTGGGCGGTCCCAACTCCCCGATCCAGGTGCCAGCCTCGCTGCCGCAACTGACCAGCACGCTGCGCGGTGCGCTCGCCTTCCTGGCCGTGGCCTACGACCAGGGCAAGGAGCCGGGCGACGTCGAGTACGACCGCGCCATGGGCGCGATCAAGACCATGTTCTACGTCTTCGACCGCGTGGTGGCCGAAAATCCGACCCAGAAGGACGCCATCATCGCGGCGGCCAAGGCCGCCATCCCGGACGGCTTTGGCTTCGAGCTGCCGGACCGTTTCAAGGTGCCAACATCGAGGCTGGACACGGTTGCGGCATCGACCACCACCCGTTCGAGCGGCATCTCGCTGATCGACGCGCGCACCGCGTTGCTCGGCAAGGTCAGCGGCACCGGCCAGGTCGGCAACGCCGATCCCAGCAGCCATGCTGCACCGCGCATCGAGAGCGCGGTGGTGGTGCTCCCGCAGCGCGATTCGCGCGGCAACCAGCCGAGTCCGGTCGCGCCGCTGCGCGTGCGCGGCAATGCGCAGCCTGGCGACATCGTGCAGGTCTACAACGTGTCGTCCGGCAACAAGACGCTGATCAGCGAGGCGCTGGTGGGTCCTGACGGCAAGTTCAACATCGTGGCCGCTGGCGACGTCCAGGCCGGCGACCAGCTGGGCGTGATGAGCGTGACCGCCGACGGCAAGAAGAGCGCCATGCTGGTGGTGCCGACCGACAGCTACTACTACGCCGACTACGTCTCCAACGCGCGGCCGCTCAAGTCCGACAGCCGGCCGCCATACCTGAGCGCCGGTGCGACCGAGATCAAGAACAGCTCGTTCAAGGCCAACGGCGAGGCCAAGGCCGGCGGTCCGTTCTGGACGCTGACCGGCAAGGACCTGTGCGTCGAGCCGTTCAGCACGTTGACGGTGCGCACCTATTCGCCCGACGGCACGACCAAGGAGACCAAGGCCGAGGCCGATGCCCAGGGCAAGTTCTCGGTTGAGTTCCCGTGCGCCTCGCGCGCGTCGTTCAGCGTTGGCGTGACCGACCGCAACGGCAACAGCTCCAGCCTCAACATGCAGACCCCGGGGCTGGCGACCAGTGTGCAACCAGGTCCGGCCGCAGTCGATGCCAATGCCGGCGTGGTCAGCTTCAAGACCGGCGACGGCGCCGAGATCAAGGGCGTGGTGGTGGCGTCCACCCTCGGCGGCAACGACGTCGGCGACAACTGGAAGATCAATGCCGGCGACCGCACCGACGAGTTCGTCGACATCCTGATCAACCAGCCGTTTGGCTGGACCGATGAGAACGGGCGGGCCGTGACCAGCAACTATTACTTCAAGATCAAGATCGCCAACGACGACGCCAAGAAGCTGCGCTCGCAGTTCGGCGACAAGGTCGTGGTCAACATGCCGGGCTTCGTCAACATCCAGGTGCCAGGCCGTCCCAACGCCGAGATGCGGCCGAGCGGCGAGGCCACGATCGAGGATCGCGACTTCGGCATCCTGTGACCTGCCGCGCGGAGTGGCCGTGATGACACGCTTGCCGCGTACGGCGCTGGCCTGCAGCGCCTTGCTTTGCCTCGTCCGCTGCGATTGCGACGGTTCGATCGCCGACGCTGGCCAAGACGCCGACACGGCGGTGATTGACGCAAATGCTCAGATCGTCGACGCCGGAAATGACGCCGCTTCGAGCGACCACAGGTTCGCCGATCTTGCGGTGATTGATGGCATCAGCAGCGACCAGGCGGCTATCGACCGGGCGAACGCCGACATTGCGATCGCCGACAGCGCGCTGGTCGATGGCGCGACGGCCGATGGAGGCGCCACCGATGTGCGCGAGAGCGACGGCGGAGCCGGCGACGCGGGCGGCGAGGACAGCGGCAGCAGCACACCGGACTGCACCAGCGCCAGCGGGCTGTGCATCAAGCTGACCTGGAACACCGACCTGACCGACCTCGATCTGCACCTCGTCTACAACGGCACCACCTACTGTTCGGACGACTCGTGTTACTGGGCCAACTGCAAGGATGGCGCGATGTCGCGCGTGGACTGGGACGGCATCTCGGGGGTTGGCGCCGGCGACCCGACCATCCACGGCGACGCCACTCTCGGCTACGGTCCCGAGGTCATCAAGATCGAAGATCCGCTTGTCGGAAGCTACGTCATCGCCGTTTACTTCAACAAGCCGGCAACCCTGCCCGATACCGCTGCCACCGTCGAGGTGTACGACCACGGCGTCAGAAAGGACGCGCGGATGCGCACCCTGTCACCTGACGACCTCTGGGAGGTACTCGACCTGTCCATCACCCTCGGGGCCTGGGGCTGGAATATCGAACGGCGAGAGTGCGTTGGCCAGCAGCCGTGCGGCCAGACCGTCGACACCTGCCCGCCCATCAACTGACAGACCGCCATAGAACTTTTACCCGCCTGGTCCGTTTTCTCCGCATTGACCGAATGAACCGCGGACGGCCAGGCGGCTGCGCCGCAACCCGGAGGACGCGATGCGCAGGGCAATTCCGTTGGTGGTGCTGGCTCTGGTCGGATTGGTGGCGTTTGCTGCAGCGCCGAGTGCCAAGCCGATGGCAAATCAGCGCGGTTCGCTGTCCATGGACGCGTCGCTCGATCGCAGTCAGCTGCTGGCCAATCAGCGCGGCGAGGCCTTCTTGCGCGTGGCCGTGACCGGCGTGCCGGTGCAGGCCGCGGGCCGGCTGCCGATGAACGTGGTGGTCGTGATCGACCGCTCCGGATCGATGGGCAGTCAGAGCCCGTCGGGCACCCAGAAGATGGCCGACGCGCGCGCCGCCGCCAAGTTCCTGGTGGCGCAGCTGGCGGCCGGCGACAAGATCGCGATCGTCTCGTTCGACGACCAGGTCGATGTGCTGGCCGAGACCTGCGCCATCGGCGATTCGAACTGCAGCCGGGTCAATGCAGCGATCGACACGCTGTACCCGCGCGGCAACACCAACATGCACGGCGGCCTGAGCACGGCCCTGAGCCAGGCCAAGGCGCTGTTCCGCCGCGACCAGGTCAACCGCATCATCCTGATCTCGGATGGCCAGCCCAACACACCGGCCAATCTCAACACACCGGAGCAGCTGACCACGCTGACCCGCAGCATCGCTGCGGCCGGCATCAACGTGACGACCATCGGCGTCGGCACCGATTACAACGAGGACCTGATGAGCAAGGTGGCGGACGCGGGCCAGGGCAACTACTACTTCGTGGCCGACACCGCCAAGATGGCCACCATCTTCGACAAGGAGTTGAAGACGATGATGGCCGTGGTCGGCCGCGAGGCGGTGGTCAAGATCGCGCTCCGCAATGGCGTGCGGGTCGAGCAGGTGTACGGTTACGAAGCGAGCATCGGCCGCGACGAAGCCGCGATCCCGGTCGGCGACGTGATGGGCGGGCGCTACCAGGAAGTGCTGACCCGGCTCAGCTTCCCGGCGCAGAGCGGCCAGCGCGAGCTGGTCGACGTGACGCTGGTCTACCACGACGCCCTGGCCAAGGTGGACCGCAAGCTCAACAGCACGGTCGCCGCGCAGTTCGTGACCGACGAGCGTCAGGTGGCGGCCAGCCTCAACAAGGAGGTCGCCGAGAAGGTCGAGAAGGTCAAGATCGCGGGCGCCATGCAGCAGGCGATGGACGAGTTCAAGGCGGGTCGCGCCGACAACGCGCGCCAGATCCTGCGCACGCAGAATGCGGCCAGCAAGACGGCCAACAGCATCATCGGCAGCGAATCGCTGACCGGCGACCTGAAGTCGCTCGATGACATCGAGCTGTCTGTCGACGAGGGTGCTTCGGCCGAGACGCAGAGTACCGTGCAGAAGAAGAACAAGGCCGCTGCCCGGATGATGATGCACTGACCGCGCGCGGCAACCCGCCTCGACCCACTTTTCACTTCATTGCGCGTCGGACCGCTGGCGGGTGCGCTGGCGCGGCGCCTGCGGTGTGGCCAGGTCGTCCAGCCGTTCCTCGATGTCGTTCATGCGGCTGTGCAACTCGTTGAGCAGGTGCAGCGTGCGCTCCTGGTCGCGCTTGTTGGGCAGCAGCAACCCCTTCCACAGCGCGCTCAACATCTGATCGAAGGCGACCTTCGAACGCAGCGCGCTGTTCATCATGCCGCCGGTCAGGTCGAGAAAAGCGTCATTGCGCAGCAACTTTTCAAAGTAGTCGGCGGTCTGCTGCTCCCACACCTGGTACATCCGATCAAAGACACTTGGTTCGCTCATCGTCTGCTCCTGGCGCCAGCGGTCAAAAACCCAGCCGGCGCACCTCGCCTGCGGTTTCGAAGTTGGCACTGCTGACGCCGAGTTGCGAGGTAAAACGGGCCACCTCGCCGTAGCACTCGGCCAGAAACGAGATCTGCACCCAGTCGGTCGGCTGCCCCACGACCGCCTCCTGGTGCACGAACAGCGCGACCTGCAGCACGCGCTCGAAGGTCAGGTCGGGCAGCACCAGCTGCCCCTCGCGCAGCGCCTCGACGCGCCAGCTCTGGCGCGCCGCGATCGGCAACCCCTGCACCTTGCCGTCCCGGATCTCAACCTCGCTGGTCCAGCTGTTGCCGACGCTGAGCGGCAGCCGGTACAGATCGACCGGCGCGTCGTAGATGAGCAGGGTCTGACCGTCCGGCGGATCGGGCTCGGCCGAGGCGCTGCCCAGCGTGGCCAGCGCCCCAGGTCGCCGTTGCATGATGCCGAGCAGCCCTCCGCTGGCATCCAGCGGCACCAGATAGGCATCAGCCGCCTGCTCGACGCGATCGGCAAACCAGCTGCCGCCAAGCGCGCTGGTGGTGACCGCCAGCAGCCGGTCGTCATCCGCCACCGTCGACAGATCCCACACCCGTGCCCCTTCGATCAGCACGCCATCGACGTCGACTACTTGCGCCCGGCCGGAGACGAAGTAGCGGGCCGTGGCGCCGACCGCGACTGGCAGCTCGGAGTCGGCAATGACGCCGTCCAGGTCGGGCCGGCAGCTGGTGCCATTGCTGTTCGAATTGCGGGACGCGGGCGGCAGCTCGTCGGTCATGTCCCAGTCCGGATAGTTTGGACCGCCGCAAGCGCCGAGCGCGATCGAAAGTGCGAGGGCCGTGGCTGATCGTCTCATCCTGCCACCTCGTCAAAACACAAAACGGGTCATCCAGCGAATGGTCTGACCCGGGTGCGCGGCGCGCTCCGGATCGCGATTGCCAAGGCCGTCGAGCGGCCACAAAAAACCGTACGCCAGCAACATCTCGAAACCGTCGCGCGAACGATAACTGACGGTCGGGTCGAGCTCGACCCCGAGCAGGTTGGTGCGACCGGGAGCCGACTCGGCAGCCAGCGCCAGCGACCCGATCGCGGCCAGCTCGAAGCGCAATCCGCGCAGCGGCTCGATCGCGCCGCGGCCGCGCAGGTAGGCGCCGTCGGTGACGGTGCCGACGATCTGGCGCCACAGGATGCGGTCGACCCGGTAGTCGGAGTGAAAACGAAAGTTGTCGACTGCCATGTCGTAGGGCGGCCGGATCTGCGCACCGTCGAGGTCGCCAGGCTGGCCAAAGCGCAGGTCGTCGCGGCCGCCAAAGCCGGGCGCGGGATCGCCGGACGCGATGCCAGCGTCGAGACCGACCGCCCACCAGCTGTCCAGCGGTGCCCACTCGGTCTCCAGCGCGCCACCCCACTGGTTGGAGGTGAGCGGATGATGCAGCCGCATGCCGGGCACCAGCGACGCGTTGGCGATCGATGCATTGAGGTACGCGGCCTCGGCTTCGATGCGCAGGCCACTCCAGCGCAACCGAGCCCAACCGTCTACGATGCCGGCGCTTAGCCCGCGGTCGACCCACAGCAACGGATCCGCGGCGCCGCCCTGCCCGCTCGCCGCCACTGCCTCGCGCTGCTGCCAGCGGTACGAGCCAAGCAGGCCGTAGTTGAGTACCAGCTTGCCCGCCCGCACCTTGCGGTCGACGGCAGCATCGGGCAGCCAGCTGAGCACCGAGCCGCCGATAGAGCGCACGTCGTCGGCCGGTTCACGATCGAGCTGCGCGCCGCTGCGCAGCAACTGTGGTCCGCTGGCGCTCCAGTCGAAACCGATGCCCCAGATGTGGCCGAGCAGCGGCGTGACAAAGGCGATGCGGTCGCTGCTGTCGCCCAGGTCGCATTCGTCGCACAACCCGTCGTTGGCTACGATACCGAGCCCCCAGTGGCTGGGCATGCGACCGACCGCCAGCAGACCGATGGGCAGCGCCGCTTCGGCCCAGACCCGGCGCACGGCGATCGCATCGACCAGCGAGTTGACGCCCAGCCTCGGCACATCCTGGCCCGACACCACGGACTCGGACGGTGCCGGCCGCGGGGTGCTGCCGAGCGCCAGGTTGTCGAACACGTCGACCTGGGCGTGCACGGCGATGCCGCGATAGACCATGATCGGCTGCAGCCGCAGCCGCAGGTCGGCGCCAGTGATCAACTGGCCGTTCTGCGGATCGCTCGCGGGCGCGGGGAACAAAAGGTCGCCCGACGGCGTGGGTCCACGGTCGAGGTCCAGGTTGTAGAAAAAGTCGCCACGCGCGCGCAGATTGCCGGCGAGCGAAAAGTCCGGGCTGTCGCCGGCGGTCGAGAACGGTGTACCCACGTTCTCCCAGCCGGCCTGCACTGGCGGCGCCAGCGATAGCAGCGACGCGATCAGCAACAGCCGTCTCATGGCTGTCCCTCGGCGCTGCGACTCGACGCTGGCTGCTCGGTCGGCTGCGCTGTCGGGGTGACGATTGCCGGCGCCGGCGACGCTTCGACGGCCGGGCGCTCGTCCAGAAAATCGGCCACCAGGCGGTTGACCTTGGTGGCGCACTCGATCATCGGGAAATGGCCGACCCGCGGCAGCACGACCAGCCGCGCGTGCCGCAGCTCACCATCGAGCCGCTCGCCCACCTCGACGCCCGAGGTGCGATCCTCGCGGCCCCAGATCAACAGCGTCTCGTTGGCCAGTTCCGGGTAGTGGGCCTCGACCGACGAGAAGATCTGGTCGCGCGCCGTGGCATGGGCAGCTGCGACCGCGCCCGGCCGGTCATACGCAGCCTTGACCGCATCGATCAGCCCCTCGCTGATGTAGCGGTCGTCGTAGAAGGCGCCCTCGAGCCGCACCTCGGTCTGTTCGCGGTAGTACAGCGCGTACAGCGCCTCGCCGACACCCGGCACCCGCGACAGCCGCATGAACAGCGGCAGCTGATCCTCGTAGACCCAGGCGCTCATCAGCACGACCCGGCCGACCCGCGCCGGCTGCTCCAGTGCCATGGCCAGCGCGATGCTGCAGCCCCACGAGTGACCGACCACGTGCACGCGCTCGACGCCCAGCTGGTCGAGCAACTTGAACAGCAGGGCAGCGTGCGCGTCCGGGCTGTAGTCGCCCGCCGGCTTGTCGGACTCGCCAAATCCCTTGAGGTCGACGCCGATCACCCGCTGGCCGACCGACCAGGCAGCGAAATTGGCGTTCCAGGTGGTCAGTGACGAGGCGTAGCCATGGATCAGCAACACCGCCTCGCGTCGATCGCCGCCCGAGTCCCGGATGTGCAGCCGCACGCCGTCGACGTCGACAAACTGGTAGATGCCGGGTTCGCCGGCCAGGTGCTCGACCCGCTGCTGCTGAAACGCCAGACAGCCACCGGTCGCCACCTGCAAAGCGCACCACGCCAGAGCTAGCCCACACCGCATCTAGAAACCCAGCCGCTTGTATTCGCGCGCGACGGTAAACGGATCCAATTCTTCGTCGTCACGGCTGCCGACGGTGGCCACCGTGCCGTAGCACTGGGCGACGAACAGGTACTTGATGGCGGTGGTCGTGATCCAGTAGTACGGGTTGAGCGTCGGCACTTCGTTAAGCCGCGCCATGTGTAGTGCGAGCACGTCGAACGTGCCGGCTGGCACCTTGGCCCGGCCGACGGTACGCACCTCGAAGCTGTAGGTCTCGTAGAATCCGGCTAGCAGACCGTCGTAGGTCCCGCTGACCCGCGACTCGGTGCTCCAGCTGTCGCCGACGTGGAGCGGGAATTTGAACAGCACGACCGGCGGGTCGTAAACGAGGTTGGTCGTGTCCTCCGCGATCGAGACCACGCCGATCATCTCGAGCACATTGGCGCCGATCCGGAACACGCCCAGCGTGTCACCGCCATCCTCGAGCAGCGCGGTGTAGCTGGCGTCGGGGAAGTCAGCGGCAAACCAGCTGCCGGCGGGATCGAAGGTCTCGACCACGACCGCCGTCTCGCCAGGCACTGCGGGCGAAAAATCCCAGACCGGCAGACTGTCGACGGTCTGCGGCACCAGCGAGACCGTGGCCGGTTGCTCGGGGTCGATGGTGCGGTAGTGACCGGTCAGACCGGCGCCAAAGGTGACCTCGGACTGCTCGATGATGCCGTCCCACTCCGGGCACAGCGGCTGACCGCCTTCCTCGGTGGCAGCACGATCGCGCGCGCCGGCATCGTGGCCACCGCTGCGATCGAAGCTCGCCCGATCCTGGCCGCCGCCGGCATCGGTGTCTGCGCCGCCATCGCTCGCTGCCGCATCGGCCAGCACGCAGACCCCACGCGGCGTGCACAGGTGACCCGCAGGGCACTGCGCGTTGCCATAGCAGTACTGGGGACCGGGACCGCAGCCGGCCGCGAGGGTGATCGAGAGCGCCCCGGATGCTGCACAAGCTAAATATATTATAGTGCGCCGCACAACCGCCTCGCTTCGTCGTTGACCGCGTCCTGACTCTGTTCTATAAGATCTCCGGTGCGATCACGCGATAGAACTTAGTCGGTGCGCACAAGGTCGTCAATACCATTTTACGCTATTGCACAATTTTTGGAGCGGTCCGATGCCCAAGGTGAAGCTAGAGCAGCTGGCCAGCGAATGCGGACTGGGTGCAGCCGAGGTCGAGCGGCGGTTGCTGGAGGCCGGGTTCGCGCTCAAGCCGCGCAGCGCCGGAGTCGACCGCGACGCCGCGCTGGCAGTGCTGCGCCGGGTCGACGCCGAACCAGTTGCCGAGGAGCCGCGTACCACCCGCCGTTACCAGCGGCGCAGCCGCCCCGATGTGGCACCGGGCACGATCGTGATCAAGAAATACGGCAACCGCCGGCTCTACTCGACCGAGGAGAGCCGCTACCTGACGCTGGAGGAGCTGGCTGCGCTGGTGCGCGGCGGCCGCAAGGTACTGGTGGTCGACGCCGGCAGCGACGAGGACCTGACGGCGCAGGTGCTGACCCAGATCCTGCTCGAGGGCGGTCGCGCCAAGCAATTCCCGGTCGCCTTTCTCGAGCAGATCATCCGGCTCGGCGACGAGGCACTGCAGAGTTTCTTTGGCCGTTACTTGATGGGCGGCCTCGACGTGTTTCTCTCGGCGCAGCGCGAGTGGGATCGCCACTACGGCACCGGCTTTGGTGGCTGGCCGTTTAACGGCTTTCCGGGCGCCAAGTCCGGTCCGCCCGATCCGGTGGCCACAGCAGCCAGTACCAGCGAGAGCGAACTGGCGCAGCTGCGCGCCCGGTTGACCGATCTGGAACGCCATCTGGGCGAACGCACAAATAGTTCGCGGCGAAAGCAAAAGTAAAAGTCTATAATTTACATGATGTTGTTATTATAATTGCTGCAACGCAATATTTTTAGCTTGACGTTCCCGCCTCCGGTGGCTATCTGTTCTCGCGATCGCAACAAAACAACCGGGCGATCCCAAACCACGGAGGCAACAATGGCAACCCAGAAGAACGACACCGAGACCCAGACCCACTCCCGCAATCCGTTCGTACCGGAGCAACTCTGGAATGACCTCGGCTTCAACGCCTGGAACGACAAGCTGCGCGACATGAGCGAGGCCCAGAGCCGCACGGTGAAGCAGATGACCGACCAGGCGCTCGGCTATGGCCGCCAGATGAGCGACTATGTCGGCGCTCAGATGCAGGCGATGAACAAGCTGGCCAAGGACGGCATCGACTACAACAGCCGCGTGGTCGAGGCGTGGACCAAGATCGGCTTCGACGCCGCACAGAACGTGATCGAAAACCTGACCCCGCGCAGCAACTGAGCCCCGCGGCCGAGATTCGCGCGAACCCGGGTCGATCATGATCCCGTCGCATGGAATTCGCAGCGGTCACGACGTGCACGCCGCCTGGGCCAGAGGCCAGCAGCGATGCCCGACGCGCTCGCTCAACAGCGCGCGCCGCAGGCTGCCAGCGCCGATCGCAGCGGACGCCGGAGCGGGCGATCGCCCCGGGCTCGCGCATCTTCAGCGCCGCTATTTTTTGCACCTGCATGACGCGCGGTGCGGCGACCCCGTGAGCGACTGCCACGGGCCGGAGCACGGCGCAGCTGAGAGGTGTTGATGTCAATCGATCTGATGCAGGCCTGGGCCGATGCTGTCGAGACGATGAAGCGCGGCCTGCCCTGGCAGCCGACGCCACCCGAGGTGGCGCCAACGCCGTACCGGGCCATCTATCAGCGCAACAAGGCGCGCCTGCTGCGCTACCGCGGCGCCAACGGCTTTGGCACGGGCACCCCGGTGCTGCTGGTGCCAAGCTTCATCAACCGCGCCTACATCCTCGACCTGGCTCGCGGCTTCAGCATTGTGCAGTACCTGCTGGACTGCGGCCGCGACGTGTACCTGGTCGACTGGGGCGTGCCCGGCGACGAGGACCGGCTGATCACGTTCGACGACATGATCGAGCCAATGCTCGACCGCGTCGTGCGCGCGACCTGCCGCTGTGCTGACGTCGAGAGCGTGGCACTGGTCGGCTATTGCATGGGCGGCACGCTGGCCGTGATCTACGCCGCGCTGCACCCGGAGCGGGTGGCGGCGCTCTGCAACATGCTGGGGCCGATCGACTTCGAGCGCGCCGGCATGCTGCGCGACTGGACCGCGCCCAACCGCTTCGATCCAGATCTGCTGGCCGACGCCTACGGCAACATCCCACCGCTGTTGATGCAGTCCGGATTCCAGATGCTGCGGCCGCTGGCGCAGCTGTCCAAGTTCGTCAAGAGCGCGCGCAGCGAGATCGATCCCGAGGCGGTGCGCTTCTTTGACGCGCTCGACCGCTGGTCGTGGGACAACATCCCGTTCCCGGGCGACGCCTACCGGCGCTACATCCGCGAGCTTTACCAGAGCAACGCGCTCTGCCAGGGCACGCTCGAGATCCGCGAGCAGCCGGTCGATCCGCGGCAGATCCGTTGCCCGGTGCTGACCCTGTGCGCCGAACAGGACCACATCGTGCCGCCCGACTCGGCGCGCGCGCTCGGCGCCCTGCTCGACCCGGCCGTCGCCCACGAGGTGGTCTGCCTCAAGGGCGGCCACGTCGCGGCCGTGGTCGGACCGCGCGGCCAGAAGGAGCTGTGGCCCGCGCTGTCGGGCTGGCTCGCGCGCACGCTCGCCGTATAATGGGCGCCATGGAATCCCTGGAACACTCAGTCGGGCTGCGCGAGCTGTTCGAGCGGCTGCGGCGCAGCTGGCTACCCGGTCTGGCCGGGCGCGCGGTACAGATGCCGGTGGGCAGCACGCCGCACCATGTCGTCTGGCGCGAGAACAAGCTGCAGCTGATCCGCTACGACACCGGAGTGGCCGCGCGCCACCGGCTGCCGATCCTGCTGGTGCCGTCGCTGATCAACCGCCACTACATCTTCGATCTGGTGCCCGGCAAGAGCATTGCCGAATTTCTCAGCAACGCCGGCTTTGCCGTCTACGCCATTGATTGGGGTGCGCCGTCCGACGAGGACCGGCTGCTCACGATCGATCGCTACCTGGGCGGCTATCTGCCGCGGGCGCTGCGCGTGGCTGCCCGTGACGTCGACGCCGAGCAGGTGGTGCTGCTCGGCTACTGCCTGGGCGGCACCATGGCGGCGATCGCGGCCGCGCTGCGGCCCGAGCGCGTGCACAGTCTGATCGCGCTGACCACCCCGATCGACTTCGCGGACAGCGGGCTGCTCAGCGCCTGGGCGCGCTCGCCGGCGCTCGATCTCTCGACCCTGGTTGCGGCGCTCGGCAACGTGCCGTGGGCGCTGTTGCAGGCCTCGTTTCAGATGCTGCGGCCGACGCTCGGCATCAACAAGGTCAAGGGGTTGATCGATCGCATCTGGGACGACGCCTTCGTCGACGGCGTGCTGGCGCTGGAGACCTGGGGCAACGACAGCGTCGCGTTCCCCGGCGAGTGTTACCGCCAGTTCATCGAGGAGCTTTACCGGCGCAATGCACTGCGCCAGGGCACGCTGCGGGTCGACGGCGTGCGCGTCGAGCTGAGCCGCATCGGCTGCCCGGTGCTCAACGTCGCCGCGCAGTTCGACAACATCGTGCCGCGCGCCTCGTCGCACGCGCTCAACGAGCTGGTGGCCAGCCGCGACGTCACCGAGCTGATCGTGCCCGGCGGCCATATCGGAGCCGTGGTCAGCCGTCGCGCCATGGAGCAGGTGTGGCCCGCGGTGCAGGCCTGGATCCTGGAACGCACGCTTCAGCGCTGAACGGACTTGCGCGGTCCGCCGCCAAAACCGTCGCCGGTCGGCTCCGCGGCCGGGACCGGCTCCACGTCGACACTCGGGGCGTTTTGCACGCTGACCCCGTCAACCGAAGGCGTCACCACATCGACCTTGGTGACCGGCTGGTACAGGTCGCCCGGTACCCCCAGCTTGGCCAGCTCGACCTCGAGCTCGCCCACCTTGGCCTCAAGCGCGCGCAGGGTTGCCACGTCGCTGTAGGCGAAATCGGTGCTCTTCAATGCGCGCTTGGCGTCCTCCGCCGCACGCACCTTGGTCACGATCGCGTCCGGTACATTGCCGCGCGGCCGACAAAAAAAGTCCTGCGGGGTCATGCCCGCAGCCGCTCGCGGCGGCGCGTTCGCCTGCGGCCCGGCCAGGTTGGCCGCCCCCTCGGGCGTCATCACCTGGGTTGGTTGTGCCGTGCGCTGGTTGCCGGGTCGCCAGAATGCTGTGCAGCCAGGCGGCAGCGCCAACGAGTAGGCCTTGAGGCGCTGGTGGATGCGCTGCAGGTGGGCCAGCTCTATTTCCAACCGCCGCCGCTCGTCCTGGCCATAAAAACCGAAGTCGCGCGTCTTCAGCTCCTGAGTCCGCCGCAGCACTTCCTGCTCGAGCTCGACGAACGCGGCGCTACCGGCGCTGCCAGCGTCCGGCACTTGACCGCGCGCGCCCGTGGCGGCGGCCATGACCACCACCAGCGACGCCGTTGCGGCCCAACGCACCATGGCTGCCTCGCGCCGCCAACCGCGCAACGGCTGGCGTCAATTCATGATGTTAGCGCAGACGCGGCCAGCGGGCGAGAAAGCGCGCTGCTGTGATGACAACCCACCCCCAGTTCGGGGTAAGATGGTGCCCCAAATTCGGACACCGAGGTGAGAGATGTCGAAACACTCATGGTTGTGGTTGGCGCTGCTGGCAATGTTGCTCGGGGGTGGCGTGACCGGCTGCGGACCGACGCCCGACGAGAACACGACGCCCGAGGTCTACAACCCGGCGACCAACGACTCGGACGGCGACGGCACGCCCGACGCGATCGACGCTTTCCCCAACAATGCCACCGAGAGCCGCGATTTCGACCACGACGGCATCGGCGACAGCGCCGACACCGATGACGACAACGATGGCGTGCCCGACACGACGGACGCATTTCCGTACAACCCGCTCGAATACGTCGACACCGATGGCGACGGCATCGGCGACAACCTCGATGCCGACGACGACGGCGACGGGACGGCCGACGTCAACGACGCGTTTCCGCTCGATGCGGCCGAGCAGCTCGACACCGATGGCGACGGCATCGGCAACAACGCCGACCTCGATGACGACAACGACATCGTGCCGGACACCGACGATGCGTTCCCACTCGATCCGGGCGAGCAGCGCGATTTCGACGGCGACCACATCGGCGACAATGCCGATCTGGACGATGACAATGACCGCGTGCCCGATTGGCAGGACGCCTATCCGACCGACGCATCGCGCTGGGCTCCGGACTCGACCACCCTGTCCGGTGATGTCTACGGTTCGGTCAGCGACCCCTTCAACACTCCGTTGGCGGACATCCCGGTGACCCTTGGCAGCGGCCGCACCACGCGCACCGACACCACAGGCAGTTTCCGCTTCGAGAACGTGGCCGCCGGCACCTACGCGGTGGCGACCGCGCCGCGCGGTTACGTGCGCAGCGAGGTCAGCGTCACCATCGCTGCCGAGGAGACGCAGTACGTCTGGCTGGTTCCGGTTATCGGTTTCAAGCTGAGCGATCAACCGAGCGCCGAGATCGTCGCCGTGGTCAACGCTGGCGCAGATCTGCTGGTCTTTGACGACGGCTGGCTTGGATCGTACCGCGATCAGACCGAAGCTCCGCCCGGCACCCTGTTCCTGGTCAACCTGCAGGGTGGCGCATCGCGCACCATCGCGCACCACGTCTATCTCGGCCGCTACCCTGGCCCCAATGGCTGGCCGCTCTTCTCCCCGTCGCGCAAGCTGCTCTACGTCAAGCAAGAGCTCGCCAACGTCGAGCGCATTCAGGTCTACAACCTGGCCACGGCAAGCGTGGGCGGACTGCTACCCGAGCAATGTGACTGGCCGCGCCTGTGGAACAGCGACGAGTCGCTCGCCTACACCGCGGGTGTTTCGCCGGCGCCCGCCTGCGTCGTGCGCGCCACGGGCGGCGCTGACGTGCACGTGTTGCCTGCCTCGCCGCCACTCGACAGCTACGGTTTCGTCAGCGACGGCTCTTTTCTTTATGGCCACACCCTCGCGAACCAGGGGGGTGTCGATCTGTTGCGGGTCGTGGCGAGCGACTTGCCGACCGCCGCGTTGCTGTCGCACGTGCGCAACACGCCGCTCGTGCCTGGCTGCTGGAACAACCTCCAGAGCCTGCCCTACCGCGAGATCTCGGGCAACCGCATCACGGTCGCCGAGTGCAAGGACCTGCCGTGTGCCACGACCCGGCTCAAGCGCTTCGATTTGGCGGGCAGCAACAGCTTGATGGACGAGAGCAGCGCCGACCAATGTCTCGCCGCCGAAACCGTGAACGGCTATGTGATCAGGGTCGGTGATGGCGGCGCCGCACCATTCGTCTACCGCTACGCGCTGTTCGAGACGACGTCGCCGCGCGCGCTCATCGGCATGAACGGCTCGACACTGGTGCACCTGGTCGGCACCGAGTCGGTGCTGCATCGCGGCCCCATTGGCGAGATCAAGCGCACGAAGCTGACCGATGCCATGACCGGTGATCTGCTCTCCAGCGGTTACGACACCAGATGGACTTTCGACAACAACTTCTGCTTCACGCCAGGCAACGACCAGTTCGTGTTCATGCCGACCGACGCAATGACCGTTGGCGCCTGGGTGGCCACCAGCGAGAGCACTGGCGCGACCCACATCGATCGCCACCTGGACACGTCGATCTCCCAGTGGGCGTGCACCACGGGCGTGCTGCTGACCTACGAGTCGATCAACAACGACACCGAGAAAGTGGTCACCGCGTTTTCTATCCCGGCTGGCCAGATCATCAAGAGCTACACCGAACTGACCGACCACACCGGGTTTGGCCTGCTCGGCGTCTACGGCAGCAACGACACGGCTTTTATTGCGCTCGACCGGCCGGACTCGTTTACCGTCGAGCGCTGCACGGTGGCCACCACCGGCGGCTGCGTGCTGGTCGACCGCGGAGTGCTTCATCCGCCGTGGTGGACGGGCACGGCCCTCGAGTACACCATCTCCAACGTCGCCCAGGCGGTCTTCAATGACCTGGCCATTGGCGAACAGTGGATCATGTACGACATCGTGACCCAGCAACGCACGGTCGTTCCGTATGCGATGGTCGAGCCGGTCTTCTGGAACAACAGCTACTACGGCATCAGTCGGACCAGCGGCAATCAGATCGTGCGCTGGACGCCGCCCGAGCAGCAGGTCACGCTCGTCGCTGATCGCCGCCTGTGCAACGGCGGCAGCTCGCTCGCCGGCTGGTACTGGTTCCCGGTCATGAACTACTTCCTCGGTGGCAACGCCGGGCAAACCGCCTGCTCATACGACAGCGTCATCCTGCAGACGCGCGGCAGCTTCGGCACGACGTACGTGGGGATGATCAACTAGCCCGACCTGCCCCGCTCACTGCTCTCTGAGCAGCGCGCGCGCGATCACCAGCCGCTGGACCTCGCTGGTCCCCTCGTAGATGCGAAAGACACGCGCATCGCGATACAGCCGCTCGATCGGATAGTCGCGTGTATAGCCGTAGCCGCCGTGGATCTGCAGCATGCGGTCGACCGCGCGGCCGCAGGCCTCGCTCGCATAGACTTTGGCCATCGAGGCCTCGCGACTGACGCGCTGCTTGGCATCGCGCAGCGAGGCCGCGCGCAGGGTCAGCAGCCAGGCCGCCTCGAGCTCGGTTGCGGTGTCCGCGATCATCCATTGCAGCGCCTGGAAGCCGGCGATCGCTTGCCCGAAAGCCTTGCGGTCCTGGGCAAAGCGCACACCCTCGGCCAGCGCCGCCTCGCCGACGCCGACCGCCTGGGCGCCGATGCCGATGCGTCCGCCATCGAGCACGCCGAGCGCGATCTGCATGCCCTCGCCGTCGCCAGCCATGCGATTGGCGACCGGCACCCGGGCGTCCTCGAAGACGTACTGTGCGGTCTCGGAGGCGCGCAGCCCCATCTTCTCCTCGACCCGGCTGATGGTCATGCCCGGGGTATTGGGCTCGACCAGAAACGCGGTCACCGCCTTGCTGCCCTGACTGCGGTCGAGCGTGGCGAAGACCAGGTTGACGCCGGCGTGCGGGCCGTTGCTGACCCACTGCTTGGTGCCATTGAGGAAATAGAAGTCGCCGTCGCGGCGCGCGGTCGTGCGGATCGCCGTGGCGTCGCTGCCGACCTCGGGTTCGGACAGGCAAAACGCGGCCGCGCACAAGTCGCCGCGCATCAGCGGCCGCAACAGCCGCTCCTTCTGCTCGTCGCTGCCGAACATCTCGATGGCGTCGGCCACCATGTTGGTGACCGCCATCGCCACCGTGGTCGCAGCGCAGACCCGCGCCATCTCGCGGATGGCGAGCACGTAGGCGACGTTGTTGGCGCCGGCGCCGCCCCAGCGGTCGCCGACCTTGATGCCGAGAAAGCCCAGCTCGCCCAGCTGGCGCACGATGTCAGCCGGAAACTCCTCGTCGTGGTCGCGCTGCGCGACACCTGGCGCCACCGCCCGCTGCGCGAAGTCGCGGGCCGCGTCCTGGATCATCCGGTCTTCGTCGGTCAGGTCGAGGTGCATGGTCAGCCTAGCTCCTTGATCACGCTGGCGGCGATGACGACGCGCTGGATCTCGCTGGTGCCCTCGTAGATCTCGGTGATCTTGGCGTCGCGAAAGTGGCGTTCGACCGGGTACTCGCGCACGTAGCCATTGCCGCCAAAGACCTGGATCGCCTTGGTGGTGACCGCCATCGCGGTCTCGGAGGCGTGCAACTTGGCCATCGCCGATTCCTTGGTGTACTTGGCGCCCTGATCCTTGAGCATGGCTGCGCGGTAGGTGAGCAGCCGGGCCGCGTCGATCTGCGTCGCCATGTCGGCCAGCATGAACTGGATCGCCTGCAGGTTGGCAATCGGTGAGCCAAACGCCACGCGCTCCTTGGCATAGTCGCGCGCTGCCTCGAATGCTGCGCGCGCGATCCCCAGCGCCTGGGCAGCGATGCCGATGCGGCCGCCGTCGAGGGTGGCCATCGCGATCTTGAAGCCCATGCCCGGCTCGCCCAGCAAGTTGGCGGCGGGCAGCCGGCACGCCTCGAGCGTGATGACCGCGG
>Ga0315268_10000659_pt1 | contig 39938 bp, 44 predicted proteins | sample C1_top_MG_FD_204535 | JGI IMG/M metagenome (GOLD analysis project Ga0315268, IMG submission 204535) | Sediment microbial communities from Yellowstone Lake, YNP, Wyoming, USA - C1_top | ecosystem: Environmental > Aquatic > Freshwater > Lake > Sediment | place: USA: Wyoming | collected 2017-08-01
TCTCAATCTTAACTTTGCTTTTTATTTCAATCTTGCCGCGGTTCTTTCGATGTAGATCCAATGAGTCTTCGTAAACCTTGTCCATTTTTTAATGGTGGTCGCCTCCTCCTTTCTTAACCTCGGTTATGTTGTTTTTATCGTCGACAAAAACAACGGTAGGCATAAAATTTTTGCCTTCTTCGTGCTCTACCTGTGCCTCGGCGAGAATTATCACTTTGTCATTTACCAAAAAATGTCTTGCCGGAGGTCCATTAAGGCAGATTTCTCCCGGTTTTCCCGGTACGGCATATGTTCTCCAAGTTACGCCGTTAGAAACGTTGTTTATCGTGAGCATTTGTCCCGGCAAAATTCCTGCAGCATCGAGCATTTCCTTTCCTATCGTTATTGAACCGACATAATGAAGGTCGGCTTCGGTAACACTGGCTCTATGAATTTTTGCGAAACATACCTTAATGCGCATAGAGTTGGATTTTAACTCATTAATTCCGGAAAGTCAAAATTATCTGTTTTATTTGGCGCCGTCGAAATATTTCTGAACAGCGTCCCAATCGACTACATGCCACCAGTTATCGATGTATTCGGGACGGCGGTTCTGGTATTTCAGATAGTATGCGTGCTCCCAGATATCGAGCGTCATTATCGGCGTCTGCCCGTTCATTATCGGATTAGTGTGGTCTTTGGTTCCTGTGATTATGGCTTTCTTGTCTTTATCCAAAACGAGCCACACCCAGCCGCTTCCGAAAAACGATGCGGCTTCGCTGGAAAACTTTTCTTTGAAAGCGTCTAGTGTTCCGAAAGAAGCATTTATCGATTCCGCCAATGTTCCGCCCGGCTGCCCTCCTCCGTTCTTTTTCATAACCGTCCAGAAAAAAGAATGATTGAGATGTCCTCCGCCGTTGTTCCTTACCGTTGTCCGTATATCTTCCGGAACGGAATCGATTGTCAACAAAAGTTCTTCGACTGTCTTGTCTCCGAGCTCGGGATGCTTTTCGATGGCCGCGTTCAGTTTATCGACGTAAGTTTTGTGATGCTTGGAATGATGGATTTCCATCGTCTTCTCGTCAATGTACGGCTCCAGATCTCCGTACCCGTAAGTTAAATCGGGAAGTTTGTGCATTTTATTTTTTGATAATTTTTTCCGGACCGACTGAATCCGTATGGACAATTATATAACTATATTCCTTGCGCCGCCAAAATAGGACCTTTTCTTTGGCAGCAGAAACGGAAGCCATTGCTTCCGTTTCTCAAGCCGACACCGGTAAGCCGGATGCTCCGGTTTTATTGCGCTTATTGTCCCTGCCCGTTCTGCCTGACTTGAATGGTTTGCGCCGTTACGCTGCCGTCGGAATTCTGCGTTCCGCCGACCATTACTTCCGTTCCCGGATAAATGTCGTTAATGGAACCTGGCACGGGCTTGTTGACTGATGTGGAATTAGAATAAAGGACTATTCTCGAACTTCCATCGCGCGTTTTCACTGTTATACTCTGCTCGTCTTTGCTCAAAACCTGTCCCGTGACAAACCCTCCCCCCTGCTGAAACCCTCCGGAACGCTGGCTGCGCGTCTGCTGAAGTTGCTGGCGTCCGCCCGCGGTGTTTTGCTCTCCGTACTTCATGCCTCCGTAAAAGAAAATTATCGCGGAAACAATTGCGGTCGCGGCGAACAGCAAAAATTTTTTGTATTTCTTTTCCATTCTTTTATTATTTGTGATTACTCGACCTTGATTCCGAATTTTATTTACTCATATCTCAAAGCTTCGATTGGATTAAGGCGCGCGGCGCGTTTGGCCGGATAATATCCGAATATTATTCCTATTCCGGCGGAAACGCCGAAAGCGAGAATTATCGAGTTAATGGAAACATTTGTGCTTATTCCGGCAAAATTGGAAATGGCAAAAGCAATGCCCCAACCCAAAACCACTCCTATCATTCCGCCTATGAACGTCAGCATTACGGATTCCCACAAAAACTGCGTGCTTATTTCCCTGCCTTTCGCCCCGATGGCTTTCCTTAACCCGATTTCACGCGTGCGTTCGGTAACCGTCGTCAGCATCATGTTCATTATCCCGATGCCACCGACAAGAAGCGATATTCCGGCTATGGACGCCAAAAGCATGGTAAAAGTGTTCGTTACGGAAGAAGCCGCGGCAACGATATCCGACTGATTCAATACCTGAAAATCCGCCAGTTGCGGATTGGATATGTGATGCCTGTCCAGAAGAAGATTGGTAATTTGTTCCTGAACCGCCGACATTGAATTCGGGTCCACGGCCTGAACGCTTATCGTGCTCACATAAGTGTCGCCGGCAAGAAATCTTTGCGCGCTGGAAAGCGGCACGAAAACCACGTCGTCTTGATTGGAAAAACCGGTGCCTCCTTTTGATTTGGTCACTCCGATAACTTTGAAATCGACTTTGTTGATGCGTATTGTCTGACCCATGGGATCAGAGCCTTCTCCAAAAAGATCGTCTCTGGTGGTCGGTCCCAGTACGGCCACTTTCGACAAACTGCGGACATCCTGGTCCGAGATGAATGAGCCGGAATCGATTTGAACGTTCCTTACTGCAGTATAAGCGGCAACCGTGCCGGTAACCTGCGTATTCGTATTCGTCCCTCTCGCCGTAACCTGATATCTCCTGGATAGCTCCGGAGCTACGGCGCTTATAAGTGAAACCTCTTTTTGTATGGCGTCGGCGTCCTCCTGAGTAAGAGTTATCGCCGAACCGCGTCCGGCGCTCACCTGCTGCCCCACCCCTCTCTGGAAGCTCGGCATAACCAAAATAAGGTTGGAACCTATTGATTGTATATTGGCTTCAATTGCGCCCTGCGCGCCCTGGCCTATCGAAACCATGGCTATCACCGAACTTATGCCTATGACAATGCCGAGCATGGTTAAACCTGACCTGATTTTGTTTACGGTCAGAGACGAATATGTTTCTTCAATTACATCGGCTGTTTTCATTGGTTTTTAGAGTTGGCTTTTATTACGACAAGCGAGGATTCAAAATGGAAAATATCAATTTTCATTTTGTCCGAGCGCTGTCGGAACAGGTTGCTTGGCAGCATGTATTTTTTTCTCGTTTTTACTGTCGCTTATTATCAAACCGTCCTGCAGACGGATTATCCTGTCGGCATGCTCGGCAACGTACATTTCGTGCGTTATTAAAACTATGGTATGCCCGCTTTTATCATTCAGATTCTGGAAAGTTTCCAGGACTATTTCTCCCGTTTTGGTGTCCAAATTCCCCGTCGGCTCATCCGCAAGTATGATGGCCGGATTATTGACGAGTGCGCGGGCTATGGCCACGCGCTGCATTTGTCCGCCTGACAACTGGTTTGATAAATGATTCCATCTGTCCTGCTGCAATCCCGCGGCCAAAAGGGATTTTTCGGCCGTTTTTATCCTTTCCTCTTTGGAAACTTCCGCGTAAACCAGAGGGAGCATGACATTGCGAAGAACGGTGGCTCTTGGCAAAAGATTAAATGACTGGAAAACAAAACCGATTTTATTCTTTCTTATGTCGGCAAGCTCGTCATCGGACAATTTGGAAACGTCATTGCCGTCCAACACGTAAGTTCCCGATGTAGGCGTATCGAGCGCGCCGAGAATATGCATCAAGGTCGATTTTCCCGAACCGGAAGGTCCGATGATGGCAACAAATTCTCCTGTTTCTATCTTAAAAGAAACATCCTTAAGAGCAACTGTTTCAATGTCGCCGTTGCGGTAGGATTTTTTTACGTTCTTGCATTCAATCATGGAATGTTTAACGGCCGCCTCCGCCGGTAATGCCGGGTATCCTGAAAGTGGCTGAGTTTTGCGTCTGCGTTTGCGCGGAACCCGTTATTGTTTGAGTTACCACGGCATCGCCTTCCTTGAGACCGGAGGTTATTTCCGTCATTGAATCATTGGAATTTCCTATTGTTACGGAAACCTGGCGGGGAGAAACCGACGAGACCACCCCTTGCGCGCTTGAAGCCGCGGAATAATTGGCCGATGCGTCAAAAACCTGGACATATGAAGAATTTCCGCTGGATTTAACCGCCGAATTGGGAACAAGGAGCACATCGTTTTTCACTCCGGTGATTATTGACGCCGAAACGCTCATTCCCGGCTTTATCCTCGAATCATCCGTGTCTATGGCAATTTTAATGTTATAGGTAACTACGCCCTGCGTTACCGTGCCGATGGTGTCTATCTCGGCGACCTTGCCGGTCATGGTCAAATCAGGTAAAGCGTCAAAGGTAAGGGTTGCCTTTTGTCCTATTGCAACTTTACTGACGTCCACTTCGTTCAGGGAAATTTCCGCCAATCTCTGTGAATTTACCATTGTCGCGACAATCGTGCCGCCGGATACGGAATCTCCATATTTTATGTCCAGCTTGGCCAAAACTCCGCTGAATGGAGCACGAATATAGTAATCGGCCAAATTTGCTTTGGCGTCCGCAAGCGCGTTCTCTTTTTGCTGAATCGAGAGCTGCTGCGACTGCACATCAAGCGGCGCATTTTGAATCGAATTGTAAACTGTCGTCAAATCCGACAAATGAGAATTTGCCTGACTGATATCGTTTTTTAAAGTTGTTTTATAGGTCGCGATGATCGAAGGCAGTCTTTTTGAATAAGTGGAAGAATAATCTATCAAAAAATCAAGGATATTCTGTTCGCTCTTCAAAGCCTGCGCGACCGAAGTTGCGGATTTTATCGAACTCTGCAAAAGAGATTCTATTGTGCTCTGATCGGCGTATCTGCTGGTACTTTTGTAAGCCGAAAACGCATTATTATAATCCGTCCTTGCGGTCGTGTAATCGGAAACCGCGGAATCGACAAGAAGGTATATTTTTTTGGAATTAACGTCGTCGCTTTGGCTTATGAAATTTTTGTAAAAATCGTTATTGGTTTGATTTTTGGGATTGAGGTCGTCGCTTAAGATTATTTGCTGCGCGTCGCTGATTATTACGGGAAGATCAAGAAATGTGTTGGAAATGGAAGAGAAAGCGTCTCCCAGCAATTTGTCCATATTGGCCGCCGAAAGCTGAAGCTGCTGAAGGCTCAATTGCGCCGACTGCAGATTGACATCGGCGTCTCTGACTGCTTTCTGCGCGTCGGTTGTATCCAGCTGGGCAATCAAGGTTCCGGCACCCAATTTCTGGCCTTCGCTCACTCCCAGATAAACGACATTGCCGGAAACATTCGGCTTTATGTCGAATTGATTGGAAGCTGAAATCTGGCCGGTTCCCGAAACAGAAGTAACCAATGTTCCCCGTTGAACCGTTTCGAGCATGTACCGCGGGGCCGCAGTGCCTCCGTCGAAAAACGACTGGTATCCTTTAAACCCGCCGAATGCGATTATGGCCAAAATTACTAAAGAAACTGTTTTATGCTCGGCAGCGAGCTTTATTAATTTTTGCATAATTCCGGCGGATTGTGCTTAGTTTTTTGCGTTTGACGAGCTGGCTTCTTGCTGCGGGAAAACTCTTATGAATCTTCCCTCTATTTGCCCTTTTTCATTCGGCCCGCCTATAACGGCAATATTATCGCCGACTTTCAGGTCGGAAAATGAAATATTGCTGCCTCCCTTTCTTACTGATTCGTCGCCGTCGATTACAACCGATCTCTCAATGCCATCCTGTCCTTTTATGGAAACGGTGGAACTTGAAATGTCGATAATCGTTCCGACTGTGCCGTGCATTCCCGTAAATCCTCTGTCCTGAAAACCCATCATCGGCGCAGAAGAGCGTCCCCCGCCGTAAAAATTCCTGTAGTAGTTTTGTCCCCATTCGGAATTAAAAAGCGCCCGATGGTATCCGAAAGACACTCCTGCGCTGAAAACCAATATCAAAACAATTATCGCGACAGTTGCGGAAATAAATCTGTTTGACTTGACGTAAGATAAAAATTTGTCCATGTTTTTATGAACTCATTTCGTAAACAAATTTGGCATTCCGTGCCAGCGTCAAAGATGATTCGACAAAAATCAAAGCTCCTGCCAAGAGTCCGGCAATGGATAAAATAGGCAATGCTTCAACGATAGACATCGCAAAATCCTGATAATGTGAAGCTATTGCGGAAAAATCGGTAAATGCCAGAGAAGCGAGCTGGAATAATCCTGATTCAGAAGCTCCTGTCTGAAAATTAATCCATGAAAAAACTATCACCGGTAAAGAAGCGATTGAAAAAGCAGAAAGCCAGAAGATTTTTCTGCGCACCGTCATAAGCTCTTTCTCAGATTCTATGCGCGATAATATGCGCGCCAGAAGTCCGGCCGCCGGCACGGGATGTCCGATTTGTGAAAAAATCTTTTCGTATTTCTTTAACATGGGCTTTAATGAGAGATACGATTGACCACCTTGCTTTGGTGCAATCAAGCGTAATTTATCGGTTTTCCATCAGTTTTTTCATCATTTTAAGGCCTCTGAGATGGCGGCTTTTCACCGTGTTCAAAGATTCGTTGAGCGCTTCGGCTATTTCCCTGAATTTCAAATGGTCGTTATAGCGCAGAAAAAGAACCATTCTGTAATCGGCCGGCATTTGCTGAAGCACTCTGGATATCATTTCTTTTTCCTCGGATTTTTCCGCAAGCTCGTCAGGAAGCGGGCTTTCGTCGCGGACAATGTCGGCTATATCCATTTCGCTTTCGGCTTCTATCTTGCTGAAAGTTGCCGGAGTTTTCTTTTTAAGGATATCGAGACATGTGTTTTTAGCTATGGCGAAAAGCCAGGTAATTAATTTTCTGTCGGTGTCGAATCGTTTTATGTTCTTCCAGGCTTTTACAAAAGTTTCCTGCGTGACGTCTTCGGCCTTGTCCCTGTCGTTAAAATAGCGGTAAGTGAACTTGTAGACGTTATCCATATGTCGCGAAACAAGTTCCTTGAAAGCTGCTTCGTCGCCACCAAGGTAAATTTCAATTAATTCCTTGTCTGTTTTTTGTTCCATTTCCTGTAATTTTGTTCTTTAATTACACCAAAAAAATAGCATTTTGTCATGTGCCCGCTGCAAAGAAGATGTCTCCTGAATAAGAAATTCTATTTGCCTGAATTCAGCGCGGCCCTGGTACCGGGTCCCACATATCCTGCTTTTGTGATGCTGTGAGCGCCCTGGTAAAGCTTTACGGCAGCCTCGGTAAGTGAACCATAGCGGCCGGTAATCGGACCTGAGTAAAATCCGTCTTTGGTAAGTCTCTGCTGTAGCGCGGTTACATCAGCGCCCTGCGACCCGATTCCCATAAATTTGGAGAACATGTAAGCCACTTCTGTATTGCTATTGCTTCCGTTGTTTTTTAGCTGCGCCTGCAATTGGGAAAGCTGGTTTTGGAGCGCCTGAAGCTGTGATGTGGAATTGGGAGAAGTTGCCGCCGAATTTCCGCTTGCCGCAACGGTAAAAGACGGTACATACAATGTGTTGCTCATTCTTGATGAACTGTCGATTATGGCAATTGTGCAATTAGAATAAGTTCCGTTCGTCAGAGCATTGAAAGTGATGTTGTTCACGCCGGCAACGGCAGCCGCTGTTTGACCTATGCATCCGCCACCATACTGTATCGAACCGCTTTCATTGGAAGAAAAAGAATAGCTCGGCGTCGGAGTTGTTACCGTGGACGGCACCGGCGAAATCTGCAACAAAGACGGATTCAGCGTGCCGGCGTTTATGGTCTTCTGTATGTCGTATCCCGATGCCGGAGCACTGACTCGCCCATATTGGTCTGTAATGGTCACGCCGCTTATTTGAATCGGAGAAGATTGGCTTGTATTTCCACTTTGCGCGGTATAAACAGCGTTATAGGTAACGCCGTTGTTTGAAGTTGACCAGGAAAGCGGCATGCCGTTATAAGAGCCGCTGACCTGCGAATTAGGCTCGGGAGTAGACAGTGTCAATGTAAACGAAATCGTATCGCCGACATTAAGAACGCCGTATGTATTAGCGTTCGAGTTTATCGCTGTTATTATTGGAACTGAAATGACGCCGTTGGAAAAAGTAAAACTGGAACGGGTTTGGTTGCCGGAAGAATCTGCGATTGAAATAGTGACGGGAACCGTCTGCTGGACATCGCTTCCTTGCATAACATAAGTCGCGCTGTACGGCCCCGCTCCGCTTCCATTAACCGAAACCTGATGACCCGCGACGGTCAAAGACGGACTCGTTACGGATATATTTGTGCTGAAATTTATCGTGAGAGTGTCATTTGTACCCGAAAAAGTTCCGTCTGCCGCATTTGAAGAAATAGTGAACGAGTTTATCGTTGGCTGGCGGGCATCCGTAATACTCCATGTGCTTCCGGGAAAATACTGTCCGTCGTTCACATCCTGAACGCCCGATCCGACAGTTATATATCCCGACGCATTGGCCAGTATAGGAGAGCCGCTAAGCGTAAGAATAATTACGCTTGACCCGCTGCCGCTCACTGAAGTTACGTTATAACCGCTAAACGAACCGGTTAAATTGGTATAATCGCCGGAGCTCGTATATACGGACTGTGAATAAATAACAGTAAGGGCATTCGGTCCGGTAAGTTTTACGCTTTGTATGGTCGCAGCCGCAAAAACCGGCATAGCCGCCCCCAGTAACAAGAAAGACGATATTCCTGCGCCGAATATGGCAAAAAAACGTTTAGTCATAATGCAATTATACTTTAATGTACGACTCAAACAAGCGGTCTGGTGCAAAAGTAAAATAGCGGATATTCCGCTTTTGCCATAAGGCACCAATATTTATAACCGCCGCGTATTATGTTCACGGGGTTAGATTACGGTCGAACTAACTCTTAAAAAAATAAAACGCTAAAAAACAATGAACAGTAAAAAATATTTTCCCTTGCTCGCAACTATCGGCATCGCATCAAGCCTGATTTTGGCAGCTCCGGCATTTGCCCAAACAAACAATGAGAACGCCGCCCGCCAGGGAAATGGAAAGAGCTGGGGCGTGGGTATGCGCGCGCGCGGAGTTTTCGGGACGGTTTCCGCGATAAATGGCAGCACTCTAACCGTTGCCGGAAAAACCGGAACAAACGGCAGCGCCGGGACGATTTACAGCGTTGATGCCGCCAATGCCAAGATTATGAAAAGCGGCGCGAATTCTTCGGTTTCCGGAATTGCCGTCGGCGATGCGGTAATGATTCAAGGAACCATTAACGGCTCCAATGTTACAGCGACAATAATTCGCGACGGCTTCGGCAAAGACAACGATAAAAACGGGAAGGAGAACAAATTGCCAAGGCAAGGCATGCAGGCAAGCCAAGTTATTCAGGGAGACGGTCAGCCGGTTGTAGGCGGCACAATTACCTCTATAAACGGCGCTTCTCTTACTGCAACCAATAAAAGCAATGTCACTTATTCGATTGATGCTTCGAACGCCAAAATCACAAAATCTGGCGCAAGTTCGACGCTTTCAAGCGTAGCAATCGGCGACAATGTCATTGTTCAGGGTGCTGTAAACGGCACGTCTGTAACTGCGTCATCGATAGTTGATCAGGGAAACGCGGCAAATAGCCAATCTGGCGACGGACCAAAACCGCATTCCGGTTTCTTCGGCATGATTGGCGGCTTCTTCGCGCACCTGTTCGGGTTCTAATCTAAACAGATAAGCAGGCAGCTGAATATAAAAATAAAACGAGCTCGTGAGGAGCTCGTTTTATTTTTATATAATCTCTCGCCTAAAACCGTTAATGAATAATGGGCTTAGGTGGGAGGGCGGCGACGTGAAGATGTCGCTCACCCGGTTATTTAACCGCCGAATAAAAGCACTTTGCCAACGATGAGGCCGAGGGCAATTATGCCAGCCAACATGGCCCCTTGCCACTTATCAAGGCCTTGCTGCACGGTGATTTTCTCCATCTCTTTTCCTTTTTAATTGTTAAACAACCGTAAGAGTAAACCACAAAGAAATCGTCCGGTCAATGGAAATACTGACAACCGCAATCAGGCGAATCCCGGGAAAAAATCGGTTTTTATGCGGCTTCCCTTTACTCCCATATTGCGCAGAACTTTTTCCATGGCGGCAACCATGCCGTGCGGTCCGGAAATGTAAAATGTCCTTTCCAGATAATCCGGGATTTCCATTTCTATCATTTCGGCGTTTATCATTCCGGCGCGCGCGTTTATTCCTGCCGTAATCTGTCCTGGCGACGTCAAAACATAAACCGTTCTCATTCCGATTTTCGCCGCTGCTTCGTCAAAAATTTCCTTGTATGCTATCTCTGAAGGCGTTTTATTGGAATACAAAAGAACCGTGTCGCGCTTTTCGCCCTTGTCGGAAAGATATTTCGCCATGCTCCGGAACGGAGTTACGCCGATACCGCCCGCCAAAAACGCCAGTTTTTTCTTAGAGCTGAAAGGCAGTGTAAAATCTCCGGCAAGCTGCCCCATCACCATCTCGCCGCCCGGTTCAAGCGAAAGCATTTTCTTTTTGAAAGTGCTGGGCTTATCGTAGAACTTCACGCCGAGGCGTATTTCATTTTCCGTGGGTGACGAAGCAATCGTGAAATATCTCCGGTTGCCGCGGCTGTCCGGCCTGCCGTGCCCTAAAGTCCACTCCATATATTGTCCGGCGCGGAACCGTACTCTGTCGTCCGGGTTAAAAACGAAATCGTAAGTCCCCTCGCCCGCCTGTTCTTTCCTGATCAGCTTAAGAACATATTTTTTCTTATGGCTGACAAGATATGAAAAAACGTTGCCGGCAAGAAGCGATAATTCCGGAGTGGAATAAATTCCGGCAATTGGCGCGTTTGTCGCAAAAAGAAAACCAACCAATCCGCCGTACAAAATCCGGAAAAGTCTGGTAGGCGGAGTCGTCAGTGGTTCTGTCAGCATTATGAATGCGAAGAAAAAGAATGGTGCATGCAAAAGAGCTTTTTCAAATGTTGAAACTGGGTTGCTCAGATCTCTTGTAAAAGCGACTGTTGCCAGAGCCACTGCGAAAAAGGCGTACACAAGGTCAAAGCGCTGTATTTTTCTTGTAACTAAAATTCCGCCGATTATCACGAAAGCCGCCATCGGCAAATTTCCTCCGGCCCACCACGAGGCCGACTGGCCTATCGTAAAAGCGGTCAACGCCACGGCGAATGCCGCCGGATTGAATATGTGTTTTTTATATGCGGCCAATATGTATTTGGATGCCATCGCCCATACAGCAGCCCATGCCAGAAAAGCTATTTTGGCCGCGTCTGTCGGCGCAGCCGGGTCGATTATAAGCGCGAGAATCAAGGCTGTTATATAAACGGATTCCACGTTCGGCTGAGCTCCGAAAACGCGCGCAAAAAGCTCGTTTGTCACCCATGAAACCAAAACAAGAACAAGCGTGGAGAATATTATAGCCAGCGGACTGTAATGCAAAATTCCAAAAAAACCGAAAATCGTCGCCGCAATCAAAAGAACGGCGAGATAATACAATACCAGCCGATACATGGTTATTTTGTTCAAAAAATTGTCGATAAAAGTGAGCATGTGATACTGGTTATTATTACATTTGGGAGCGAGGAGTAAAGTAAAAAATTATTTTTATTTTATCCGAGTTAACCAAATGAAAAAATGTTACACGCCGTAATATTTTTTATAGACGTATTTTTTAAAACCGCTGGTCATTGTTGCCGTACCTTTGTCGTCTATCATATAGCCTTCTAACCCGTCCAAATTCTCAATGAAATTTATTCCGCCGGCACCCATTGCAAAAGCAGCCGTTGCAAATCTGTCCGCTTCGTAAATATTCGGCCCTACGACAGTAAGGCTGACGATGTTTTTCGGAGCATTGCCGCCCGTTTTCGGATTGTAAATGTGCTCTCCGCGCTCGTATATCCCTGAGGTCGCCACGCCTTCACCGCTGACTGAGATAACTTTGACAATTTCCTTTTTATTGAAAGGGCTTTTGATGCCGACGCGCCATGGCATTCCTTTTTCATTATTGCCGCTTGTCTGTATGTCTCCTCCTGCCTCCACGTAAAAATTATGGAAACCGTTTTTCTCTATTATTTTTGCGGCATTCCAAATAGCCCAACCTTTCACAATGCCAGACGGGTCATATTCCCCTCCCGGAGTTTTTATGTCAAAAAATCCGTTTGTCTCTTCCTTTGTTTTTTTAGAAAGCGCAAAAATTTCGCGCATATCTCCACTCCAGTTTTCTTCCTCAAGTTCTTTCCTGTTTATTTTTGATATTTCGCTTTCCTCTTTGTAAGTGCTGAATTTATCGTCTATGCAATGGAAATATGAAAACACCTCATCGAATATATCTTTTCCCGCAGAAGGGTCAGTAATCTCAACTGCCACGGGCATGCCCATAATAATTCTTTCTTCTTTCATAAATTTATTTCGCCTGCGCTAGAGCAGAAGAGAGAGAGTCGCGGAACGCAAGGCTTGTTTCCGTAGCTCCCGAAACGATGTCTACATTTGAATTCTGAACCTGAACAGCTTCTTGAGTCAGAATCGGCATGGCGTAATTATTTATTTCTATGGATGTGCCGCGGTCGCTTGGATGCTGTAAAAACTGGACATCGGAAATTTTCCCGCCGCTTATTACCGCCTTCACCTGCACGTTGCCGTAATAAGCATCGGCAACATTTCCGGTGTACGAGCCGTTTTTGTACTGGCCCATCATAGAGCCGGCTCCTCCGGACATCATTCCTCCGGGCTGCGTTTGGACATTTGTCTGGTTTCCGGTGTCGGCGGCGCTTCTGCTCGTGGCGGACGGAGTGCCAGAACTGCCGGTTTGCGTCCCAGAAATTCGCCGCGCGGGAATACCGTCTTCCTCGCCGTAATCATCCCCCAATATGACCGGTGGCGGAGTTTTTACCTGATTCTGCGGCTGCTGATTTGCGGGTGCTTGAGCACTCTGCTGTCCTGCCGGCAAACTCAAAGAAATTGATTTTGAACTGCTGAAAAGCGTATAGAAAGCAAAGGTCAATATTAATCCTAAAGAAAGTGAAAGTTTTTTCATTTTTTATAAATCATGCATCTTCCCGCAAGATATCGCTTCTGCGCAAAAGATTGGTTTGAAGTTTAATATCTGTTCGTGCATGTTACAAGGCAACGGTGTATTCGGTAAGTGCGCGCGATAAATACCAAATATATACGATGTTAACCTGCCTTTTGGCGCGCGGCCTGTTTTTGACAATGAATTATTTTAAAAACTTATTAAACTTCTATCTTTGAAAAAAGATAAGCGCCAATGGCGAGTAATGAGATACTTGCTATGCCAAGCACGGCCAAATCCATCCCTAATCCAAAGTGAGCGCCGCCCGTCAGCGAATAACGGAGCCCGTCAACACCGTATGAAAGCGGGTCAGCCATGGCAATTATCGTTATCGCTTTCGGCAATCCTTGCAGCGGGAAAAGAGCTCCCGACAGAAAGAAAATCGGCATTACTAAAAAATTCATTATCAGCTGAAATCCCTGCATATCTTCGAGAAAAGAAGCTATTGCTGTTCCAAGGGCAGTGAAAAGAAGAGCCGTTAGACCCATAAAAACAAGCATCAATGGAATAAGAGAATAATTTACCGGACGGAAACCTGCCATAAATGAAATTAAAAAAACTATTATCCCTTGAAGGGAGGCGATAGTGGCTCCTCCCAGCGTTCTACCTATCATTATGTTCAGGCGCGAAACCGGAGCCACGAGCGTTTCTTTCAAAAACCCGAATTGCCTGTCCCAGATGATCTCTATTCCCGTAAAGACGGCTGTGAAAAGTATACTCATGGCTATGATTCCGGGAGTTATGAATTGGATGTAATTTCCCTCACCGGCTTTCTGGTAAATGGGACCGAAACCGAAACCAAGCGCGACCAAAAACAAAATAGGCTGGCCAAGAGAACCTATCATTCTGGCTCTTGATCGAAGATATCTTTTAAGTTGTCTTAACCAAAGAATATATATTGCGTTCATATTTTTTATCTTCTCCATGCGCGCCTGTTAAGGCGCAAGCGGTCCGAAGTAGACGCGTCCTCTTCGCGTATGGTGCTTCCGGTAAGCGAAAGAAAAGCGTCTTCAAGCGACGATGTTCCTGTTTTTTCCTTCAGCTCATCAGCCGAACCTTCCGCGACTATCTTACCCAAATCCATAATAGCAATGCGACTGGCGCTTTTTTCGGCCTCTTCCATGTAGTGAGTAGTGAAAAAAACAGTCATACCCTCTTCACGATTAAGGTCTTTTATGTAATTCCATATGTGGTTCCTGGTCTGCGGATCCAGACCTATCGTAGGCTCGTCCAAAAAAAGAATTTTCGGGTGGTGCACCAGCCCGCGGGCTATTTCAAGCCGCCGCCTCATTCCCCCGGAAAAATATTTGATCAACTCGTCCTTTCTGTCCCATAATTCCACGAATTTCAAAAGATTTTCTATCCTTTCCAATCTGAGCTTCTTAGGCACGCCGTAAAGGACGCCATGAAATTCCATATTCTCGTAAGCGGTTAATTCGTCATCCAGGCTTTGGTCCTGAAAGACTATTCCGAAAGACAATCTTGCTTCATGCTGTTCTTCGACTGGGTTGTACCCGCTGAGAGTTATTTTTCCTCCGGTAGGACGCAGAAGCGTCGTCAGCATTCTTATTGTAGTCGTTTTACCGGCGCCGTTCGGACCGAGAAAAGCGAAAATTTCCCCTTCCTTGACCGAAAAAGAAATCGAATTGACGGCTGTCAAATCGCCGAATTTTTTTACCAGATTCTTTACTTCAATAATATTGCTCATATAAGCGTAATCAAATAGGCAACAACCAATGCCGCAGCCACAATCAAGGTAATTATACCGAAAATATTGGAAATTTTTGAATTAATCCACTCGCCCATTATTTTCTTGTTGCTGCCGATTTTAACAATCATATATATGATTGGCGGCGTTATGATTGTATAAAACAAAGCCGTGTATATCAGAAGCTTAACCGGGTCCAGGCCTATAAAATCCATAACCAAACCGGCAATCGTCGCGATTGTTATGGCTCCATAAAAGCTTCTGGCCTCGTGGAATTTTTTATTTATTCCTTTTTGCCAGCCGAACGTCTCCGCGAACATATAGCCGATATTCCCGGCGAGTATCGGTATCGCCAAAAGTCCCGTTCCGACTATCCCTAAAACGAAAGCGAGATAAGCCGATTCTCCGAGAAGCGGGCGTAAAACCGCAGACGCTTCGGAAAAATTGCCTATATTCGTAACGCCCGAGGAAATGGCTATGTTTGCGGCTCCGCACATTATGAACCAGGCAACGACATTTGAAAGAAGCATTCCGATAAACGTATCTTTCCTCATATCTTTGACTTCTCTCCTTGTTCCTTCTTTTTCCGATAATGAAAGCCTTCTTTCAAATTCAAGCTTCTCCTCCACCTCTTCGTTCGCCTGCCAGAAAAAAAGATACGGCGAAATCGTCGTTCCGAAAATAGCGGCGATTATGAGAATAGTGTCTTTATTCCACGGAATGGACGGTATAAAAGTGCTTTTTACTGCCGTAAGCCAGTCCACTTTCAGATAAAGAACGGCGACGACGTAAAAGAACAAACTCAAAGTTAGCCATTTTAAAACGCCGGCGAATTTTTTATACGGAAAGCGGATTGTGCAATAAAGTATCAGCATTGCCGCTATGGGCAAAATCACCCAATTCCCGACCGGCACCAGGCCATTAATCGAAGTTCCTATAGCCAGAAGGTCGGCGCCTATGTTTATCGTTATGACGGCGGTTGAAATGAAAACTATAAGAAAAAGTATTTTCTTGGAATAATTTTCTTTGATGATTTCAATTAGCCCCTTGTCGGTTGCAAGCCCTATGCGTCCCGACATCTCTTGGATGAAGTACATCATTGGCATGGTAAAAAGCGCCGTCCATAGCGAGCCGAAGCCCAGCAGCGTACCACCCTGAAGGTATGTCAATATTCCCGACGGGTCATCGTCAGAAGCTCCTGTTATAAGTCCTGGCCCTAGCTTTTTAAAGAATCTTAACCTTTTCATGCTCAATGGGCCTTATTGTCTGTTTGGGATTCAGTCCTCTTCTGATTCGCCCTCTTTAATATGCTTCAAAAGCTTTGCGTGTGAACCGCATTTTGTATGCACTCTGTTTATGTTCGGACCTTCGTTTTCGTCGTAGAAAAAAATGTCGCACTCGCCGCAATAATAATGAGTTTTCATGTTTTATTTTTAGATTAATTCTGCTTACATTTGGCAGCGAGCCTGCAAGTAAAGCTTTTGCTTTATTTGCGGCGAGCGAACCAAATGAAAAATGTCATGCCGTGACATTTTTAAATTTAAAAACCGCGCAAGGCGGAATTTTGTCGTATGAAGTCTATTGCATTATAATGGATTGCATGGGAAAAAGCGAATCTTTTTCCACAGAAATATATTCAAAACAATGGACCAAAACTTATTTTTACTGATAATACTGGCTGCAATAGGGGCAGGCTTTTATTTTATATGGACAGCAATCAAAAAACGCGATGAAAAGACCGAACCAGACCAGTCCATGCTCCTTCTTCAGAATACGGTCAACGAACTAAGGCGGACTCTCGAACAGAGACTTGGCGAATCGACGCATCAGATGCAGGCGCAGTTCGGGGAAAGCGCAAAGATTATCCGAGACGTCACGGAACGCCTCGTCCGGCTCGATGAAACAAACAAGCAGGTTGTTAATTTCGCAGACCAGCTGAAAAGCCTTCAGGATATTTTAAAAAACCCGAAACAGCGCGGAATCCTCGGGGAATATTATTTGGAAACAGTATTGAAAAACGTGCTCCCGCCCGGCGCTTACAAAATGCAATATCCTTTCAAAGACGGTGTCATTGTGGATGCCGTAGTTTTTGTGGACAAGCGCATCATCCCCATTGATTCAAAGTTCAGTCTGGAAAATTACAACCGGATTCTCGAAGCCCGCGACGATGCCGACAGAAAGCGCTACGAATCGGCTTTTATCTCCGACCTCAAGAACCGCATTGATGAAACATCAAAATACGTAAAGCCGGAAGAGAACACGATGGATTTCGCATTCATGTTCATCCCTTCGGAAGCCGTTTATTACGACCTTCTTATAAATAAAGTCGGAGCGATAACCGACGACACGAAGAATCTCATAAATTATGCCGGGCAGAAAAAAGTCATAGTTGTATCCCCCACTTCTTTTCTCGCATATCTTCAAACCGTTCTCCAAGGTTTGAAGAACCAAAAAATATCAGAACAAGCCCAAGGAATCATCAAACAGGTTATAAATCTTGAAAAACATTTGATGAGTTATGACGAGTATATGAAAAAACTCGGCAAAAATCTCGGCACAACCGTTAATATGTACAACAGTGCGCGCAAAGAATTTATAAAAATAGACAAGGATTTTACGAAAATAACCGGAGAATCAATGGAAGCAGAAGCGCTTGTTATAGAAGGCCCCGAAGAACAGGAACAAGAAGAATTGTTTTAATAAATTTTATCTCTTCTTCCTTCTTAAGAAAGTGGGAATTTCCCAGATCTCGCTGTCTTTGTCCGGCTTAATCGTTAGTTTCTTTTTAGGTTCGTGGCTTTCCTGTTTTGTTTCAGAGTGCGAGACATTTTTTTCTTTTGGTTCTTTGGACAAATTAATAACGGAATCCTTGAAAGAAGTTGTCTGCTGTTCTTCGTTTCTTTCTTCGCCGAATTTTCTTTCTTCCTCCTGAAGATTGCGCTTCACGTAAGAACCAAAGAGAGAATTCGCGGGCGCTATTCCGTTTATTCCGGTTGCGATAAGCGTTACTTTTATCTGGTTAGGCTTGAGTTTCCTGTCACGGTAGGCTCCGAAAATTATTTTTGCCCCGGGGTCAACCGCCTGAGCAACCATCTTGGCAGCTTCGTTTATTTCGCTCATCTTCATGTCGCTGCCCCCCGAAATGCCAAGAAGAACGCCTTTTGCGCCCTCGGCGCTTATTTCAAGGAGAGGAGAGTTTATTGCCTGCCTGACCGCTTCGGCGGCTCTTTCCTGCCCACTGGCTATTCCTAGCCCGACAACCGCCGTTCCGGCGCTGTCCATTATTGATCTTACGTCAGCGAAATCAAGATTGATTATTCCGGGAGAAACTATGACATCGACAATCCCCCCAAGCGCGTTTTTTAAAATGTCGTCTATTGCTGCAAAAGCCTTAAGCAAAGGCGTGTCTTTGGAGATGACGCTGAATATTCTGTCGTTCGGCACCACCATAAGCGCGTCAACTTTGTCGCGCAGTTTTGCCACGCCTTCCTGCGCTATTCTTTCGCGCTGGCTTCCTTCAAAAGAGAACGGTTTTGTAACAAACGCGATTGTCAGGGCGCCGGATTGCTTGGCGATCTCGGCGACAACGGGAGCGGCTCCCGTTCCGGTTCCGCCGCCCAATCCCGCCGCGATGAAAATCAGGTCGGCTCCGCTCAGCGTTTCGGCTATCTCCGAACGGTTTTCCTCGGCAGCTTGCCTGCCGATTTCCGGATTCATTCCGGTTCCCAATCCGCGCGTAAGATTTTTACCTATGTAAATTTTTCTGCGTACGGAAGAGTGGTCGAGGTCCTGATGGTCGGTGTTTATGGCTATGAACTCGACGCCCCTTATAAAATCATGGCCCATGCGCGAAACCGCGTTGTTCCCCCCTCCGCCTACGCCGACAACTTTTATGCTTATGTCGGGATTACCGAATCTCGTTTCCTTTTTTTCTTTTGTTTTTGACCTGTTTGCCTTTGATCTCGGCTTTGTTCTTTTCTTCATTGTCTTATGGAATGAAATATTTTAACAAATTCTTAAACTTGAAAGCTGAAACCGGGGAAGGATGCCTTTGCCGTTCTCCGTCGTTTGCCCACAGTATCAAACCGAGGCTGTTGACGAATTCCGGGTCTTCGAAAACATCGGCGAAGTCATTGCCTTCATTTCCCCATTCCTCTCTGATTGTCATTCCTATCTGGGTCGCGAGTTTAAGTTCCTGCCTTACCAACTCCGTCATGCCTGGCATTTTCGCGCCCCCTCCGACAAGAACGGCTCCTCCGGCGAGTTTGCCTGCTTTGCCCAAGCTTCGTAGTTCATTATCGATGAATTCAATAATTTCGGCAAGGCGCGATTCTATTATTTCCGCGACATATCTTCTCGATACGGACCCGCGTTCCTGAGCGGCAAATTTCTTCAATTCGATTGATTCTTTAGAGTTGACTTCTTTGGCCAAAGCATAGCCGTAATGGATTTTTAGGTTTTCGGCGGCGGTGGCGTTTATCTTCAAGCCGATTGCTATATCGTTCGTGATGTTGCCGGCGCCGAGCGGTATCAGTCCCGTCGCGACAAGCTTGTTATCTTCGAAAACCGCGTAGCCGGTTGTACCGAAACCTATGTCGATTAAAATCGTCCCGAGATTTTTCTGGGTCTTGCTGAGCGCGGCTTTGCTGGCTATCAGCGGATTGAAAACCACTCCGCTTATTTTTCCTCCGGCTATTTCAACCGCTCTTGTAACGCTTTTTACGTGAGGTTCAAATGCGTCGATTATAAGCGAACTTACCTCGAGCCGGCTGCCGCTCAAACCGATTGGCTCGGTTATGTCGCCTACCCCATCAACTATATATTCGCGCGTTATGTTGTGAACTATAAGGCGGTTGGCAGTCAGATTCACAGCCTGGCTGGAATTGACCACCTTTTCGACGTCTTCCGAATAAATTTCGCTGTCGGCCCTCGAAATCGGAACTATTCCGCGCGAACTCTGGACTTTCACCTGCGGCGTTCCGATATTCACATAAACCGATTTAAGGCCGCTTTTGTAATTTTTTTTAACTTCGCTGAAAAGCCTGCCCACTGCCGGAGAAACTTCTCCCATTTCTATGACCACGCCTTTCCGCAAACCAACCGACGGCTCTTTGAAAACGGAACGGAGAACGGGCTTTCCTCCCGTGACCTCGGCCACGGCTGCTTTAAGGACCGATGTTCCTATATCCAGGCCGACAATGAAATTTGATGACATTAAAGTTTTTTAATTATGTTTTTTTCCAGTTTTTCCATTCTTATCCTATCATTTTTTTTCTTGTGGTCATAGCCCAAAATGTGAAGAATCCCGTGCAAAAACAGAGGAGCCAGCTTGTCCATTCCCCCTCCCGTAAGATCCAGGTTCAGATAGACTTCGCCCAGTTTCTGCGCGCCGCTTTCCGGATGAGGCCAATCCGCGGGCTCTCCGAAGGAAAGCACGTTTGCGGGGCCTTTCTCGCGCGGCAGGAATTTTTTCTTGATGTTTTTCATTTCCGCGTCTCCAAGAAGAAAAATGTCCGGCTTGCTTCTCTTGCCGGCTTTCTTGCTCAAAACCGGCGCGGTTTTCATTATTTTAAAAAACAAATTCTCCAGTTTCTTGTGGAGAATTTTCTCTTTTCCGGCGGAGATCATCTAAGCGTGCGTTATTTAAGTATTTCTCTGACGACTTCGCTCACCATTTTGCCGTCTGCGCGGCCCTTGGTTGCCTTTGCCGATTCTTTCATCAAAGAATTGAAGTCGTTCAGTCCTCCGGCTTTAAGCCCGCTTACCAAAGACACGATTTCCCCGCGGCTCATAAGCGGCGGCAAATATGCGTTTATAAAAACGAGTTCTTTGGTTTCCTTCTCCGCGAGTTCCGGACGGCCGCCTTTGGTAAAAAGTTCTATGGCCTCTTTCCTTTTTTTGACTTCGTGCTGGAATATCTCGATTATTTCCTCGTCGGAGAGTACCGGTGCCTGCCCGGTTCCCCTTTTTTCTATCTCACGGCTTTGAAGCAATGAAATCATAAAGCGAAGAACGCCGAGTTTTTCGGCATTTTTCTTAATAAGAGAATCTTTTATGTCGGCGCTTAGTTTTTCTTTGAGGCCGTTTTCCATATTTTAAAATTAAAGGGATTAGAGAAGGCCGAGCTTCTTAAGCCTTACCACTTCTGCTTTTTTCTCTACGCGGTGCAATGCCGAAATGCGGCGCTCGCGCTTGCCGTGCGTCCTTTCGTGGAATTTCCTTTTCCTGAATTCCTTGATCACCCCGCTTTGCCTTATTTTTTTCGAGAAACGGTAAAGAAGCGTACTCGCCGATTCGCCTCCTCTCTTTTTGACTTCTACGGATGACATTTTTAATTTGAATTAATTTGTTTCTTTTCTGATCCTCGCGGCCGTTTCCTGAACGGTTTCGCCTGACCTGTTATCGACCACCGAATGAATCGAACTTCCTTTATCATTCAGATATCTCGGGATTATATGGATGTGAAGATGGTCTACTTCCTGCCCGCTCGCCTTCCCGTGGTTTATGCCTATGGTAAAACCGTCGGGCTTGAGCGCTTTTGAAAGCATCTCTGTCGTTTTTTTAACGGCAACGAACAGCGGTTTAAGCTCTTCTTCGGGCACATCGAGGATGGTTTCCCGATGAGTCTTCGGAATGACCATGGTATGGCCCGGAGCCCTGGGATGAATATCGAGAAAAGCCATACTGGTGCCGTCCTCGTAAATCACCTCGGCTCCGATTTCTTTTGTTCCAATCCTGCAAAAAAGGCAGTCTATCATTGCTTTCATTGCTTTTTCCTTGCCAAACGCTTCTTCACCTCTTCCACGATTGTATCCATCGGAACGCTTTCCTGCAAGTGGGTCTCCAAATCCCTGATAATTATGCTGTTTTCGAAAATTTCTTTCTGTCCGAAAATAAGCGCCAGCCTTACGCCTTCCTTGTCCGCCAGCCTCAGCTGGGCTTTAAGGGAATCGCGTCCAAGGGCCTCGCCTACCGAAATTCCGGACGAACGCAGTCTCTCCAGAAGGTTAAGCGACTTTTTCTTTGCCAGTTCACCGACATGTATGACAAAAACTTTTTTAGGCACGCGGCGCGGAGTTTCGGCCTCCTGTGCCTTCATTACGGCTATAAGGCGTTCTATGCCGACGGCGCCGCCTACCGCGGGCGTCATTCTGCCTCCGAGCATTTCCATAAGATAATCGTAGCGTCCGCCTCCCGGCAAAGCTCCAACTTCCTGCCCGGGTCCTTCGACAGAGAATTCGAAAACGGTGCGGCTGTAATAATCCAGTCCGCGCACCAAAGTGTTGTCTACCGTGTATGAAATTTTCAGCTCGTCGAGATATTCAAAAACTCCTTTAAGATTGGAGGTGCAGGCGGCGCAAAGCTTGTCGAAAAAATTCGGAGCGGAAACTTTGAATGGAATGCATGTTTCATTCTTGCAATCCAAAAGGCGCAAAGGATTTGTCTTCAGCCGGCGCTGGCAATCCGCACAAAGCTTCTTTTCCTTGTCTTTGTAGTAGGACTGAAGTTGTTTTTTATAAACCGGACGGCAAACCCTGCACCCGATTGAATTTATTTTCAGAACGATGTTCTTTATTTTCAGCCGTTCAAGCAAGCGCTGGAATATAAGTATGATTTCGGCGTCATAAATGGGGTCGTTGCCGCCTCCGATTATTTCGAAACCAGCCTGGTTGAACTGACGGAAACGCCCCGCCTGCGGCCTCTCGTGCCTGAACATCGGTCCTTTATAAAAAAGTTTCTGCAGTGCGGATGACCGGCCCATGTGGTGCTCGAGATAGGCTCTCGCAATAGGCGCCGTGCCTTCGGGACGGAGAACGAGCATGTCCTCGCCCTTGCTTTTAACGAAATACATTTCTTTTCCGACCACATCGGTATCTACGCCTACGCCACGCTCGAAAAGCTCGGCTTTTTCCAAAATTGGCGTTTCAATCCTGTTGAAATTATAAAAATCGGCCAGCTCGTCCACGATTGCCGATATTCTGTCGCGCCACGGCCATTCCGAAGGCAAAACATCGTGCATCCCTTTCGGGGCCTGCAATCCTTCTTTGGAAGCCTCTTTTTTCTTATCGGTTGTTTTTTTACTTATTTTTTTGGGCATTTTTTTAAATCAATACGACGGCGCCGCGAAAACCTTTATTGAACTCGGCGGCCACAGGCGGAACTGGACCAGGCCTACAACGTCGGCCTTCGGCAACATACCCCAGCTTCTTGAATCGAAACTGTAAGCCCTGTTGTCTCCCATTACGAAATAACTGTCGGCGGGAACTTCAAATTCAGCATTGCCGAAAGAGGCCAGGTTGCCCGGCAAATATTTCTCATCCAAGGCGAATCCTTCTTTGTTCTTTTCGTTAAAAATCGTTATATGATTGTCCTCTATTTTAATTTTCTCTCCCGGAAGACCTATTACTCTCTTTATAAAATAAACAGATTCGTTTTTGGGATAGCGGAAAACGACTACTTCTCCCCTCTCCGGAACCCTGAAATGATAGGTTAGTTCGTCTATTAAAAGATAATCTCCATCGGAGAAATTCGGGACCATGCTCGAACCGCTTACCAAAAAAGGCTGCACCAGATAGCTTCTGATCAAAAAAACCGCTGCGAAAGCGACGGCTGTAATCTCTACGATTTCAAGTATGGAAGAGAAAAATTGTTTCATTACACGGGCTATTGTATAGTAATAAACAGATTAATTCAAGCCTTGTAAAGCATATGAAAAACAAATTTTCGGCCATTAAAATTGTCATGGGCCTCGGAAATCCGGAATCAGGATATAAAAACACTTACCATAACGCAGGCAAGCTTATGGTTGACCATCTGCGCGGAAAATATCTTTTAAACGGCGGGGTAAAAATAGACGATTACCGCAAAAAAATCTCAGGAAATTTTGAAAGTTGTGCGGTTGATAAGCTGACGCTCGTAAAGACAACCAATTATATGAACGAAAACGGCAAGGCAGCCAAAGCGGCGCTTAAATCGTTCGGAGCCAAGGCCGCTTCTCTTCTTGTGGCGCATGACGACAACGACATAGAAATCGGGAAATATAAAATTTCTTTCGGCAGCGGCTCAGCCGGACACAATGGCGTTCAATCCATAATCGAAAACACAGGCACAAAAGATTTCTGGCGTTTGCGCATCGGGATCGGGAAGCCCGGTGAAATAAACAAAGTTAAAGCCGGAGATTTTGTGCTTAAAAAAATAACATTGAAAGACAAGGAGCTTATGAATTCCGCTTTTAACGGAGCGATTGAAGAAATTTTCGGCGGCAGCGGAAGAAACGCTATTTGACGCTGAAGCTCAGCGTGAACGCAAATCCTTTTGTTTGAGGTTTCACGTCGGACAAATTCAGATTTACCGTCGAAAAATAATTGTCGCTCGACAAACCGTTCTTAAAAGCGATTATCTGATCCTGTGAATCGGTTTCTCCGCTGAAAATAATCGGCATTCCTTCGTGCTGTAAATAAAGCCTGTTGATGACAATATTGTTTTTATTAATGATCGGCGTTATTTCGCTCAGTACCGGAGTCTTCGGGGTTAAAGATTTTTCAAGACCGGATATGATTCTTACGGAATTATTGAAATCTTTTATCTGCGACGCCAAAGTGCTTATTTCTTCCATTTGCTGGGGACTTATGGAAAGAGAAGCTTGCGAGTTCAGGGAATCTCCGATATTCACGAAAAACATATAACTGGCGAGCATGGAAACCAAAAGCAGCATTAGCGATGACGGTACCAGAATTTGCCAAAATCTGAGAAATTCAATTATTTGCTGCTGGCGGAATTCTTCCTGGACGGTTATGCCGAAAAGATTGACGTCCTTGTCGTCCGCGCGCGGTATTCCTCCGCGTATCGCGCTTCCGGCAACTTCATACCATTCGCGCCGGAAAGTCTGGTCTAAATTAAGTTTTAATTCTTTGGCATTCAGCGAGAAATTATCGACTACAAGCTTGGATATTTCTTCGACAAAACTGTCCGAAGCAACAACCACATCCGTAAGAGGCTCTTGCCAATGGCTTCCATAAAAGTTGATTACCTGGTGCAAGTTGCGTTTTATGGCTTCACTGAAATTATCCCAGGAAATATCCTTGCTTTCTCCCTGAATGTCTTTCCATGGCTGGAAATACTCAAAATGAAGCTGGCCGATTCTTATTATCAAAAATCTTAACCCTTTGTCATCGACGCTCAGAACCAAAAGCGGCTTATCAATCTTAAAGTCTGAGCCTTTTTCCCTTATGAGCCTGGCCAAAGAAAGCGCTCCGGATTCGACAGCCAAAGGGAAAAATCCGGCTTCGTTCAATGCGTTTCTAAGCTGGTCAATAAAGTTTTTTTGGGCAAAGGCGCTCAGAATTTCAACTTTAAGCTCATTTTTATTCTGGCTTATTTGCTGCCAGCCGGCGTAAGCCTGAGAAAGATCAAATGGTGAAACCATGCTTATGTTAAGCTGAATCGCTTCTTTCAATTCGCCTTCTTCTATCAAAGGCAGGCTGAACACTTGAGTATAAATATGTATCGAATTAAGGGTAACTATGGCATTCACGAATTTTTTCTTGGCAAACTCCGCCGGCAAAAGTTCGCGGAATTTTTTCAGAGCCTCGACAAGCATGCCGTAATCTCTTATTTCTCCACCCTCCATTATCCCCGGAGGCAGACGCAGAGCCGCGGTTTCCAATGAATTGCCCTTTAAATATGCGAATCTCAAATCGGTATCGGAAATTTCCAAACCGCCTATGCTGGGCCTGACCCTTAGAAAAGAAAGTACTTTTGATAAAATGTTTGCTCCGTTCATTTTTTTTATTTTATTCTTATAACGGCTCCATTTACAGCACGAGAGGCTGCCACGAGGCTACGCTTATCTCCCCTGTTGTGCCGTTTACTGAAACAATAACCTGTATTTTCTTCTGCTGGAAAAAAGATGTGGCGGTTGAAATTATTCTTGCTTGTCCCGCCGACGGAGAATTTTGGCTGACGGTAACGCTTGCGGAATCGGTATTTATAGGAACAGAATAGGGAGAAACCGAAGAGAAGTCTTTGTTCCTGGCGAGCTTAATGAGCGCGTCTTCCGCTCCCGCAGTGGCCAGAGCCATAGCCTTGTTGGCAGCCTGGAAACCGTAACCCGAGTTCAAAAAACTCGCCGCAAGAAGCGCCACTGTAACGCCTATGGAAAGCGTTATTATTCCTATCAGGAAAACGAAGGATAGCGCAGCCTGTCCTCTTTTAGAATCTAGAATCCAGAATCTATAAAATGAAATTTTCATAAAATATTGTTTTTACTGCTAATAATATGATAACAAATTAAATCTGGATTCTGAATTCTGCCTTCTGGGTTCCAGGCTATCCGTCAGGGGCTCCAATTTATGAGCACTTCGTCAACTCTGGGAGTCAGGTGCTGAGACATGTCGGAGGAAAGTATTATCCTGTAGCGGAAATAGCGCGTATTGTTGAACAAATTATAATCGAGCTTGATGGAAGCATCCGGTCCCGTGTTGAAATACGTGTTGGCAGTGCCGTCGGTTCCCATAAAATTCCACGGGCCACCGGATGAATTACTTGCTGCGAATTGAAAACGAACCGCAGTGCCTGCAGGCTGAGTGCCATGCCATAAAACAGAATTTAGCTGTACGCCGTTGGCGGAACCGCTATCGTATGTCGTTGAGTCCAATGTTGCTACTGCCGAAGTCGCCACCCATGAGCTAAGCACTTCGTAATTGGAAGAACCGCATCCGCCGTAATTGTCGCAGTTGAAACTTATCCAGCCAAGCGCGTCATTCCATGCGTAATTTTGGAAATTGCCGTTTGCATCTATATAAACGCGGTAATTGGACGCGCCGCAGCCGCTTGTGTTATTGCAATCAAAACTTATCCAGCCATAATTGTCGTTCCAGCCCCATCCGGAAAGATTGCCGGCGCCGTCGTTGGTAACCTGATAGTTGCTCGTGCTGCAAATATTGCCGTTTCTGGTAGTATGGCAATCAAGCGAAATATCGCCTGCCGTAGAACTTGCGTAGCCGGTCAAATCACGGGAGCTTACGGTTATAGTGTTAGTATTATAAAAATCCATCCAGCCTATCAGGTCATTCCACGCCCAGTGCGCAGTGGTGGTGGCGCTTACATTGGTGGCAGCTTCAACGACATTCGCGAAAAACAGCAAATTCAGACCGGAAACGAAAATAAGAAATGAAATTCCTATAAAATTATTAATTATTTTGTTCCCTGTCATTATGGCAATTGTATGATTATCGAACCGGTTGTTGTGGCATAGAATATCTGCGTGGAGGTGGAAAATTTGTTATTGGTGCTTGTTGCCGGACCATCCTGACCGGGACCGCCGGACCAATCAGTCTGATCCAAAACTTTATTCTGGAATCTTGTCAGATAAGTAGGAAACGAACTCGTTGGTCCTGCCGGCCATCCGTAAACAACGGTGGCTTTTTTTGTCGACGGGTCATTCGTTCCCCCGCTGGAAATTATATTTCCACTCACGTCACGGCCGACATCGTCAAGATAGAAGTAACGGGTGTATATGGCGGCATTATAAATGGATTTGACTTCATTGGCTGAAAGAGCGCGGTTGTAAACACGGACATCGTCGATGGAACCGGGGAAAAATTCTGTGATATTTGAGGCATCCCAGCCGATATTTGAAACACCTGCCGAACCAGATCTTGTTTGAGCCTGCGATTTGTCCAAAACTCCGTCAATATACATTGAGGATATTGTCCCATTCGATGTCCAGACTATATGATGCCATGTACTTGTATTAATTAGGGCATTCGAAGTCATGCTGGGCGATGGCGTAGCGGGATTGTCATAAATAAAAAATCTTCCTCCAGCCATGCCAAAATAAAGAGTGCCGCTGGTTCTATCGCTGAAAACAGGAATTTCTCCGCCACCGGCCGTATTAACCCATGCTGCTATTGTTGCGTTCGCGCCCACGGTAACCGAGCCCAGATTGATTTTGGACGATAAACCGTTAAAGAAGAGTGCGCCGGAAACTTTTCCTGATGTTGGAACCGGCAACACCGAGCCGGCAAGCGTGCCGTTATTGCCGCTGCCGGAAAAATCGAATGCCGTCGTTCCGGCCGTTTCATCCAGTTTCCAATATCCCACCAATCCGGAAGCAATGCCGTCAGCCGATATTCCTTCAGTTCCGGTAGCAGCCAGAAACGGAGATGCGGCCGATGCAAGAAAATATTTGTTCGCCGAACTTGTCGCCAGATTGTAAATATTATGCCAATCTCTTTCGCTGAAAACGCGGATATTTTCCAGAAGTTCTTTACCCAAAGACGAAGACACCTGAACTTTGTCGGCCTGCGTATTCGTGCGTAAAGCAGGCAATATTATTGTCGTAGCGGCTATTATCAAAAGAGTGCCAACTCCCAAGGCAACGAGTATTTCCAAAAGAGACTGACCTTCTTCGGAATCCAGAATCCAGAATTCAGAAATTAGAAATTTTATCATTTGTTTTTTATTGGAAATTTTATCTACTGGATTCTAGCTTCTGCTTTCTGGATTCTTCGACTTAAAAACTGACCGCTCCCGAAGACCCCACATTTATAGTGGAAGATCCAAGCGGAACGCTTCTGGGTAAAAAAATGGTTATGGAGGTTGAAGCCGATGCCAGTCCGCTTATCTGGCTGAAGGTTACTTCCTTATAAGAACCGGATGGAATGGTTGAAGTCGCGTAAACCAGCGTTGAAGGAAGCTTGTAATACCCTATTGTTGTCGAAGTGCTGTAAGTTACAGAATAAAAAATGGCGAAAAACGGCGATGAGGTTGCAGCATTGTCGAAATGAACTCCCCAGCTTGTGCTTGAAGCCTGCGAAACGGAACGGCTCCTCGCTTCGCGCAACAAAGACGCCATTTGCTCGGTGGTATTTTTCAGGTCGGTATCTCCTTTTCTCCCAAGCAAGGATAAGAAACTAATGAAAGATAATGCCGCAATAACGGCGATAACAAGCATCAACTCAACCAGAGTTGTTCCTTTTCTGCCAGAATACGGGATGTGAAATTTAAAATGTGTAAATTTCTTCATTGTTTTTTATCGTGTAAACCGGCTCTGCTGAATTCCAGGCATTAGTTTCCAACTGTTAGAACTGCGATGTTAACTGATAAATAGGGATGATGATTGCCAGGGCTATAATTGCCACCATGATACCCATTATAAGCAAGAGCAGCGGCTCAAGGAGCGAAACAAGCGACTTTATCCCCGATTCCACGTTCGCCTGATAAAATTCCGACAACGTTTTCAGAACTTCATCCAAGTGTCCTGCTTTCTCCGAAATTGCCACCAAATTGCTGACCACATTCGGAAAAACGGTTTCGCGCCTGAATGTTTCCCCCATGGTAGAACCCTTGGATAATCCTTCGGCAACGCGTTTCAGACTGGCTCTGAATTTTTGCGATCCGACCACTTCTGCGGTTATGTCAATGGATTGGATTATCGGCAAACCGGCTTTCATTAATGAACTGAAAGTCGAAGCAAAAGTTTGAATAGCCATATCGTTGTAAATTGTTCTTATCACCGGCAAAGTTTCCATTATCTGGCTTGCCATGCGCTTTCCCACGGGATTTCTCCAGAAAAAATATAGTGAAAACAATGTAGCTGATAAAAAGATGGTGCCTATTACTATTATATTGTCGCTGATAAAAAGCCCTACGCCGAAAACTATTCTTGAAAAAGTTGGTGGCCTTATTCCGGCCTGCAAAAATGAATTGGCTATCTTGGGCAATGCGAAGGTAACCATAAAGCCTATGATAAGCATCGCCATGACTGACAAAATAATCGGGTAAACCAGAGCTGCGCGCACCTTGCTTCTTAATTCCGCTTCGCGCTGCATCGAAGTGCTCAGCTCCTCGAATGTTTCCTGCAAATTTCCGGAAACTTCTGAGGCTTTAACAAGATTTACAAAAACAAGGGAAAACGACCTTGGATAATTGGCGAATGCCTGATAAAAGGGACGCCCCTGGCTGAGATTTTCTCTGACTTCAATCAAGAAATTTCTCATTGCGGGCTTTTGGAAATCGACTATAAGAATATTGATAGCGGAAAGAAGATCGGTGCCGACTTTAAGCATAAGAGACAGATATTTGGCCAAGAAGAGCTTGTCGGAAAGATTTATTTGTCCAAACAGCCCCAAAAACCCGGCCTTGCTTGCTTTTACGGGTTTTATGGAAATCGGCCTGAGCTCTTTTTGCGAGAGAAAGCGGAGAACTTGATTCAGGCTCTCGGCTTCCATCTCCGCTTCGGAGATCTTGCCGCTTTTATCCGCCGCCGAATATTTGTAAATCATTTTTTGATTTGAGCAGTGGTCTTAATTATTCCCTTATGACGCGCAGCACTTCTTCAATGGTCGTCTTGCCAAGCTGAACTTTATACAGACCGTCTTCAAACATGGTTTTAAAGCCTACCGCCCTGAGCTCTTTCCGTATTTCTTCAACGCTGAACTCGGGCGCTATTATCAGTTTCTTGATTTTATCACTTATTTCCATTGCTTCATAAATACCCAGCCTGCCTCGGTAGCCGAGAAAATTGCATGAACTGCATCCTTTCCCTTTGAAAATAATTTTTGGCACGGAAGAAAAATCTTTTATTTCCAAATCGGCAAGCTGCTTTTTTATCATTTCCTCCACTTCGTTCGGTATTTCATAGGAATATATGCACTGCGGGCATATTTTACGCACAAGACGCTGGGCAAGTATGAGGTTCATTGTCGCGGCGAGAAGAAACGGAGGAACCTGAAGATCGAAAAGGCGCGGAATTGCCGTAGGTGCGTCATTCGTGTGAAGCGAAGAAATAATAAGGTGGCCGGTAAGGGCCGACTGTATGGCAATGCCCGCCGTCTCGCCGTCTCTTATTTCACCGACCATTATTATGTTGGGGTCCTGCCTCAAAAGCGCGCGCAATCCGTTTGCAAAAGTTATGCCTGCAGCCGGATTTATTTGCGTTTGATTCACGTATTTTATGTTGTACTCGATAGGATCTTCGATAGTCGTCACATTGACCGTCGGCTTGTTCAAAATGTTCATCATCGCGTAAAGCGTCGTCGTTTTGCCGGAACCGGTCGGACCGCAGGAAAGGATTATCCCGTAAGCTTTTTTGAGATTTTCAATGACGATTCCTGAAATTTCTTCCGTCATTCCAAGCTCCTCGAACGAAAGCGGTTTTTGGGCCGACTCCAAAAGACGCATTTCAAGCTTCTCGCCGTAGAAAGTAGGCATGACGGAAACACGCACGTCTATGAACTGGTTTGAGAGCATATATCGGAAACGTCCGTCCTGCGGCTGATGATGTTCGTCTATTTTTAGTCCCGCCAATATTTTCAGCCTGGCGACAAGGGCGGTATGAACCTCTTTGGGAATCCTGAGAATTTCGTAGAGAACGCCGTCTATTCGGTACCTTATCAGCGTATTCTCCTCCAAAATTTCCAAATGAATATCGGACGCCCTCAGCGATGCCGCGTAAGAAATAATATTGTCGACTACGGCAACAACCGGAACCTGAATGGAAGCTTCTTCGAGATTGCGGCTGGAGCTGCGCAAAGACGCCTGGACGTTTTCTTCGATTATTTTTTTGAAGTCGCGCGCCATCGCCATTCCGTAAATTGAAAAAGACCTGTCCAAATCTTCGGATGTCGTAAGATACGGTTTTATCTTTCCGCTAAGACGTTCGCTCAAAAACTCGATTGTTCCCAAATCGCTCGGGTCGGCCATGGCGACATCAAAAGTTCCGTCGGGTTCACGGTTAAACACGGCAACGCGCCTTTGCCGTGCTATCTGTTCGGGGAGCATCTTAAAAATCTTATCGTCGATGTCGGTTATGGAAAGACCGGACACTTTCACGCCCAAAGTGCTTGCTATGAATTCGTTCAAAAAACCCCTTTCCACTACCTTTTCCGAAACAAGTTTGTCGATAAGGTTCTCGTTTTTATGTTCGGCTTCCGCGGCAATGGAGTCGAATTGTTCGGGAGAAATCAAATTCTCCTGAATAAGCTTGTTTTTTAGTTGGCTGATTGATAACGGAAGGCGCATAAAACAAAAATATCCGGTTTTGATTAAAACGACCGAGGCAAACGGCCCGGAAAATCAAATAATGAAATTATTCAGAACCGATTGCGGAATCTGGCTCTTTAAAAGTATAGCAAAAACGGCAACGGGCAGCCACAGGTAAAAAAAGGGCGCCCGCCCTTTTTTAAGAGCGGAGTAAAAAATCGACAGGAAGAGTCCGGAAACAAGCATAAGCGGCACATAAAAAAGTAATCCCGGATATCCAGACATAAAAATTCCCGTTGCCAGGAGCCAGCCTTCTTCCTTTTCGAGAAAGCGTTCTCCGAACCGCTTGTTTAAAAATTCGGAAACGATTTTTAAAATCAAAGCAGAAATTACGGCAACCAGCAAAGGAGAAAAAAATCTTGGAATAACGTACCAGGCAAAATATGTCCAGCTTGCGTGCGGCGGCAAAAGAAAAACCGACATGGGATTTGTTTTCCATGCCTCATACTGCAGAAACGCGGAATAGGACGCCGCAAAGAACATTGCGGCAATGCTTAAAAAGAAACAAAACTTCACATATTTAACGGGAAAATTCCTGTTAAACAGCTGCGTCGCTATCAAAAAAAATAAAACTACTATGCTGAACTTATCGGCAACCGTCATCTGGAATTACAAAAATAAATTGGTTCCAACCTCGTAAACGCTGTTATTGCTTCCACCGTCGTTTGATTCTACGTCGGCCGTCCCGCTTGCGGCATATTTGGTGCTTTCCATATGCGCATCAACTTCAAACTGGAAAGATGTGCTGCTGGCTGCGTAGCTGTAAAAATAAGTAATGTTATTGACGGGGTCAACCGGCTCGGTTCCTATCGGCGCGCCGGATGCTATTGCGGAAAAGTTTATCGGTATCCATCCGGTTCCCGTGATGCCGGTCGAGCTGGCGGCGCTGGTTGATGTGGTAACAGTTATATCACCGGTAGACATTCTTCCTCCGCAACCGGCAGTGCTTGGAGTTAACAGCGCAGAGCCGTAACAAACGCTGGAGCTGCCTATGCTTGGAGTGGACACATCCTGCAAGTAAAGAGAAATTGCGCTTTTCAGAGTGGACATGTCGGACAGCCTTTGCGAGTCCCTTGCCTGCTTTAGCATCTGCGCAGGGTTAAGCGTCAGGATTACGAATACCGCGAGTATGGCTATTATGGAAACGACAACCAGAAGCTCGATTAGAGTAAAGCCTTTTTGTTTTTTTTCCATAGAAATCAAAGTTAACCGAGACGGGCTGTTACAACCCCAGGTTCGTGCCTACCTCGTAAACCGTGGAACTGCTTCCGCCGTCAGTCCCTTCAACATCGGACGTTCCGCCTTGGGCATATTTGGTGCTTTCCATGTGCGAGTCAATTTCAAACTGGAAAGATGCGTTGGTTGCGTAGCTGTAAAAGTAAGTGGCGTTATTGACTGGGTCGATAGGTTCGGCGCCAAGCGGCGAACCTGCGCTAATGGACGCGAAGTTTATCGGTATCCATCCGAGTCCGGTAGTGCTGGCAGCTGCAGCTGCAGTGGTTGTACTAACAAGCGTTGCAGCCATTCTCCCTCCGCAACCGGCAGTGTTGGGAGTTAACAGCGCGGAACCATAGCAAGTATTGGCAGTTCCCATACTCGGCGCAGGCTGGTCAGCAAGGTAAAGCGATATGGCGCTTTTGAGCGTTGCCATGTCGGAAATTCTCTGCGAGTCTCTCGCCTGCTTGAGCATTTGCGCAGGGTTAAGCGTCAGGATTACGAACACCGAAAGGATGGCGATTATGGACACGACCACCAAGAGTTCGATAAGAGTAAATCCCTTTTGTTTTTGCTGCATTTTTATTGTTTTTACTATTACTTGGACCTTATTTATTTGGCTCTTACCAGCCCTCTTTTTTGATTTAATTTATTATAGCAAATAAAACCTTTTGTACGCTGTGGATAACTAAAATATGAAACTGCAAGCGGATTATAACAAAAAACTGGCATCCGGTTCGACTTCCAATTTCATCCTGCTTCCGCTTGGCAAAGAAAATTCTATTGAATGAGCGTGGAGCATAAGCCTGCTTGCCCCCTGCTTCCCCTTCTTGCCTCCGTAAAGCTTGTCGCCCAGAACAGGATGTCCGATCGACGCAAGATGCACTCTTATTTGATGAGTTCTACCCGTCTCCGGAAAAACCTCCACCAAAGAAACGCAGTCTTCCCCGGCGCCGGAAGTTTTTTTAACTTTATACCTGGTTACCGCGTTCTTTTTCATTTTTTCCGAATGAACGCTTCTTTTGACGGAACCGCTTTTTATCCCTATTGGCTTATCGATGACTCCCTCGCCATCTTTAAACTTGCCTGCCGTCAAAGCGAAATAAGTTTTTTTTATCTGTCTCGTTTTGAAAAGATTTTTGAAATAATCGAAATATTCCTGATTCCTGGGAATGAGCATTATCCCGGAGGTTTCCCTGTCCAAGCGGTGCACTATTCCGGGACGCGTTCCCGGGTCATCGCCGACGCTTTTTATTTCCGGATATTTTTTAATCAGCCAATCGGCCAAAGTTTGTTCCCAGTTCGCGGCATTCCGTTCGCGGTTCGCGTTAATGGGGTGGACCAATAGGCCGGACGGCTTGTAAACTCCGAGAAAATTTTTATCCTCGTAAACTATTTTGGGTTCATCCATTTTACAAATTAGCGGCTTGTCCGCACTAAACTTGCGCGCGGCTTCGCGCGACAACGCTAAAACAAATTCACGACATCCCTGACGGTAACAGCCGCCATTAAAAGAAGCAGGAAAGCCAAACCGACGCCATTGATGTAAGACTGAGTTTTTATCGAAACCGGAGACCCTTTTATTTTTTCCAGAATTATCAGGAAAAGGCGCCCGCCGTCGAGAGCCGGGAACGGAATAAGATTCACGACGGCAAGATTAAGAGATATCAAACCTATCAGTTGAATGAGATAAATAAAACCGGCTTGCCCCGTTTTCTCGGCAACGGAAAAAATTCCGACCGGACCGACTACGCCCGCCAAGAGCGCGCCGTGCACTATAAGATTTTTCGCCAGATCGTAAAAAGCCGAAACTGTCGCGCCGACTATGAAAACGGATTCCTTGAAGCCGCTGGCCAATGCACTAAAGAAACTCTGGCTCTGCACTCCGCTTTCCGAAAAAGAAACGCCCAAGGCTCCTTCGTTCGGACCCGTTGAAATTCTAGGAACCGCAGGCAGGTTCAAATTTTTATCGCCGCGGAGTATCTCCAGGTTTATCTGCTGGCCGCGGTGCTGGTTTATAAATCCGACGAAATCCTTTGAGTTTGAATAATTTTTTATTATGTCCCCGTTCAATATTCCCGCTTTGTCCGCAGGCGAACCGGACTCGACTCCGCCAACAATAAGAAGCGTCGGGGTGCCTATCATGAAAACCAAAGACGCCATTGCCCAACCGATCAGAAAGTTCACGAAAACGCCGCTTCCTATGACGATAAAGCGCTTCCACGCGGGCTGGAAAAGGAAATATCTTTTCTTCTCTTCGGGCGGCAGCGCTTCAAGCTTTTCCGGTTCCGTAATCTGCTCTTCCTCACCGGCTATTTTCACGAATCCGCCGAACGGCAGCCAGTTAAAACTGTATTGCGTTTCGCCTTTTCTGACGGCTTTTATTCTCGGAGGGAAACCGAAACCGAATTCGTCCACTTTCAGTCCGAATAATTTTGCCGCAAAAAAATGGCCTGCCTCATGACCGAGAATCAGAACTGATAAGCCGATAACGACTATGATTGCGATTAACATATTGGTTATTCCTCTATCTCTTTATTTTTGCTTTCAAGCATCTCGTCCATTCTGCGATTGGCTTCATCAATTAGCTTCTGCGTCTTTTCTTTCGCCTGAAAAAATTCGTCTTCCGTCATCTCCCCTTTTTCTTCGGCCGCTTTGAATTTTTTTATTGATTCGTCACGGTGGCCGCGCAGCCGGATCCTGGCACTCTCCGTTATCTTGCCCGCAAGCTTGTTAAGTTCTCTCCGTCTCTCATCGGTAAGAGTCGGCAGCGATGCGCGGATGATATTTCCGTCGCTTGAAACGCCCAGTCCTATCTTCGCCTCTTCTATCGCCTTAACAACCTGCTGAGTTGTGCTTTTGTCCCACAGCTGTATTTCTATTTCGCGCGGAGGACGCAGACTCAAAGAGCCCAGTTGCCGCAGAGTCATCATCTGGTCGTAGCAATTCACTTTTACGTTTTCAAGAATTTCCACGGAAGGCCTGTTGCCGCGCACGTTCTGAAGTTCGGTTTTCAGGGCATCAACCGAGTTCTTCATGGAAACTTCCAGTTCTTTAAGATTTTTTTCCAGTTGTTGGTTCATCCCCACACCTAACGAGCAATGTTTGTTATTCGCGCGACCACGCAAAAAATAGCTGTGATAAATTTCTGATTTTGTTTCATTTTTTGGTTTACCATGATTTTGTTGCTTGTTAGGTGTGGGGATGAATTTCCTTAAACCCCGCCCAGCAGACTTTCGAGCTGAAGGCGCGGGTTTATATTATACGACTCGCTGTCGCGGCGCAAAGCCGAAACCTTGTGCCACAGTTCCGAATCTTTTCCTGCAGCCGTTTTCGCTATAACCATCAGGACTGCTTCCAAAAATCGGGACAGGTCGAACTCTTCGTTTTCAAGCATTGATTTGATTATGTTTCTCCTTTCCCAAAATCCGGATTTAAGGAACTCTTCCGCGTCTTTAAGTAAAGATTTGAAACCCGCGTCTGAAGCGGCAATCAAGGCAAGTCCCGGCTGGCCGTGCGAAGCTTCTGAAAGTTTCTTTGCTTCTTCGGCTCCGCATTTTCCGGTCTTCACAAGCCATTTTTCTATCGCCTTAACCGGCACCTGCGGGAAATAAATTTTTTGGAGGCGCGACTGAAAAGTGAGAGGAAGGCGCTCCGGGTCATTCGCGACTATTATCAAAAGAGAAGATTCCGGAGGCTCTTCGGCTATTTTCAGAATGGCGTTCTGCGCTTCGCCGGTCATTGCCTCCGAATCGCTTATAACGGCCGTCCTGCGCGGGCTTGCAACGGGCTTCTGCCATAAAAAGCTTTTAAGCCGCCTTACTTCGTCAATGCCGATGGTTCCCTCTTGGTCTGGCGCTATCAACAAAAAGTCGGTTAAAACTTTCGGTTCGGCGAATTCCCCGGTTTCCAAAAAATTGGCCAGATGGGAGGCGAAAAGTTTTTTACCTGCTCTCGGCTGGCCGAAAAAGAGATAGCAGTTGGCAAGACTGTTCTTTGCCGAAAGATCTTTGAAATATTTAACCAGTTTTTCGTGGCCAATCAGCATCGTCTACCTCTTGTTCAAAAGAGTTTGTTTGTATCTGTCGAGGTGGTCGAGAATAATTCCGGTTCCTTTGGCAACGCAGAAAAGCGGGTCTTCGGCGACATAAGTGGAAACACCCAGGAATCTTTCGAAAAATTCCGGCAGATAACTCAGCTGGGAACTGCCGCCGGAAAGTATTATTCCTTTTTCCATTATGTCGGCTACCAGCTCAGGAGGCGTGACATTAAAAACGGTCTGGACCGAAGCGGCTATGTCCATCAGGTGAGAATTCAGCGCTTCGGCTATTTCATTGCTGTTGATGACCAGATCCTTCGGCAAGCCGGTTATGAGATTGCGTCCGCGGAACTGGTATTCCATTTTGTCTTTTGAAGGAAGCGCTGAACCAATCTCGATTTTTATCTGCTCGGCGGTCTGTTCCCCGATGGCAATGGAATATTTTTTCTTGATGTAATCGGCGACAGCCTGGTCGAATTTGTTTCCGGCAACGCGCAAGCTGGTCCAAGCAACTATATTACCCAGCGCAACGACCGCCACTTCGGAGGTGCCTCCTCCAATATTGATTATCATGTGTCCGCTTCTTGCGTTAATCGGTATTCCCGCTCCGAGAGCGGCCAATACCGGCTCGCGCACGATGAAAGCGTTCCTTGCTCCGGCTTCTTTTGCGGCGTTGATGACGGCGCGCCGCTCTGTCTGGGTTATTCCCGCAGGAACGGAGATGATCACGTCTGGTTTGAAAAAGTTGAAGCGCCCGACGGCTTTCGAAATGAAATAAGTCAGCAGCGCTTTTGTTATGTAGTAGTCGGCTATGACGCCGTCCTTGAGCGGACGATATGCTCCTATTTCTTCCGGCGTCCTGCCAATCATTTCTTTGGCTTCCACGCCCACGGCGAGGACGGAATTATCGTGCCTACGAAGCGCGACGATGGTCGGCTCGTTTATGATGAAGCCTTTTCCGGGTACGAAAACAACCGTGTTTGCAGTGCCTAAATCAATGCCGATTTTCCTGGTGAACATTGGATGTATTTAAGGGCAAAAATAGTCCGCAGTCAATCGCCCGTAAAAAATTTATTTAATCCGTTCTTTCGATTGAAGCTCCGAGCTTCTTGAGGCGCTCGTCTATCTTCTCGTATCCCCTGTCTATCTCTTCAATTCCGTCGATTTCCGATTCGCCCTCGGCCGTAAGCGCAGCTATGAGATTAACCATGCCTGAACGCAAATCGCGGACGGCCATTTTACCTCCGTGCAGTTTTGTAGGCCCGTAAACTTTTGCCGTGTGATGGAAATTCTTTCCGTCGAAATGGCATTTCGAATCCTGCAGACACTCGGTTGAAACCTCTATTTTTGCTCCGAGAGAAACCAAATCCTTTGCGTATCCGAAACGGTCTTCGTAAATCGTTTCATGAATTTCAGAAGTCCCGTTCGCCTGCGTGAGAACCAGCGCCAGCGGTTGCTGCCAGTCGGTCATAAATCCGGGATGAACCGATGTTTCGATACGCAGCGGTTTAAGCGAATTCGCGCGCCAGAATATTATGCCTTCGGGAACAACTTCGTATTCGGCGCCGAGCCTGCGCACGACATTAAGAAAAGTTATCAGATGGTCCTGAATCGCTTCGCGAACGAGTATTTTCCCGTTCGCGGCAATTGCAAGGCACGCGAAAGAAACGGCTTCATTTCTGTCGGGCAAAATTTTGTGAGAAACGCCGTGGAGTTTTTCGACTCCTTCTATGTAAAAATCGCGGTTGGCTCCAAGCTCAATTATGGCTCCCATTTTCTGGAGCATTTTCACCATATCAATAAGTTCCGGCTCGAGCGCCGCGTTCCTCAAAATCGTTTTGCCTTTCGCCATCACGGCGGCAAGTATGGCGTTTTCGGTGGCGCCGACGCTCGGGAAGTCAAATTTTATTTCCGCGCCGTGAAGTCCGTTCGGCGCCGTGGCGCGATAGCTTTCGGAACTTATTTCTATTTTTGCGCCGAGAGCTTCAAGAGCTTTTATGTGAAGATTGACCGGACGCGGACCGAGTTTGTCTCCGCCGAGTATCGGCACTTCGGCTTCACCCGCTCTTGCGAGTAGCGGCCCGAGCGCCAAAATAGGAATTCGGTTGCGACGGCTCAACTGGAAAGCCCTGCTCTGTTTTATTTCAGTCGTCTGAATCGTAAGTCTGGAGCCGGAAATTTCTATATTGCTTCCTATCTCGCGGCAAAGCTCGCCGGTTATTTCGGTATCGCCGATATTCGGAAAATTTTCGAGAACGCATGGCTCGTCTGTCAAAAGAGAAGCGACCATCATCTTGGTGGCCGCGTTTTTTGCTCCGCTAAGACGTATCTCACCTTCAAGCGGTTTTCCGCCCTTAATCAGAAATTTTGCCATTTATATATTCAGCAAGTTCTTTTATTTTAATGCGTTCTTGCTTTGCCGTATCGCGGTCGCGCACGGTTACATCGCCTTTTTCGAGACTGTCGAAGTCAACCGTGATGCAAAACGGCGTACCGATTTCATCCTGCGAATAATATCTCTTGCCGATGTTGCCGCGATCGTCCAATGCGACAGGAAAGCTTTTAAGCAAATCCCCGTGAATTTTTTGGGCAAGCTTTACCAGCTCCGGCTTGTTGGCAAGCAGCGGGAATACGGCGGCTTTATAAGGAGCAAGTTTGAACGGAAGTTTCAAGACAACTCTCTCGCCGTCTTCGTGATAAGCGTCGAGTAATGTCGCGAGAACAGAGCGGTCCAAACCAAAAGTCGGCTCAATTACGTGCGGGAGAAATTCCTCGCCTGTTTCCGGGTCACGGTATTTCAAATTCTGCCCAGAGAATTTTTCGTGATTCTTGAGGTCAAAATCGGTTCGGTACGCGAGACCATAAAGCTCTTTTTGTCCGAAAGGGTAATCATATTCAAAATCAACGGTTCTTTTCGAATAGTGCGCGCGGTCTTCTTTGGCAACTTCCACTTCGTGGACTTTTTTCGGGTCAATTCCCA
>Ga0315268_10000660_pt1 | contig 39930 bp, 41 predicted proteins | sample C1_top_MG_FD_204535 | JGI IMG/M metagenome (GOLD analysis project Ga0315268, IMG submission 204535) | Sediment microbial communities from Yellowstone Lake, YNP, Wyoming, USA - C1_top | ecosystem: Environmental > Aquatic > Freshwater > Lake > Sediment | place: USA: Wyoming | collected 2017-08-01
TTATTTAAGCTGTGTTAAAAATTCATTAAATGATGAAATTCCTGACGCTATAATGTGCGCCCTGCCCCATTCTCATACACCCTTTCTGATCAAATATGCTGAGCTACCGCCACGCTTTCCATGCTGGTAATCACGCCGACGTGCTTAAACATTTTATCGAGATGCAGCTTCTGCGCTATCTGGCGCAGAAAGACAAGCCCTTCTGGTATATCGACACCCATGCCGGAGCGGGCTGCTACGCGCTGGACAGTGGCTATGCCGCGCAGAACGCGGAGTACGAAAGCGGCATCGCACGCTTGTGGAAACGGGACGATATGCCCGCGCCGCTGGCGGAGTATGTTGACCTGATAAAACACCTTAACCCGGACGGGCGGCTGAAGCTGTATCCAGGTTCACCGCTGATTGCGCTGGAGCTGATACGCGAACAGGACAAATTGCGCCTGTTCGAGCTGCACCCCAGCGACGGCGAAATCCTGAATGAAAATTTTGCAGCCTATGGCAACCGGGTATTGCTCCAGACCGCCGATGGCTTCGGCGCGCTGAAGGCCTTGCTGCCGCCCCCGCCGCGCCGCGCGCTGGTGCTGATCGACCCGCCGTATGAAGACAAGCAGGACTACCAGCGCGTGGTATCGGCGTTGCGCGAAGGCTTGAAGCGCTTTGCCAACGGAATGTATGCGGTATGGTACCCGCAGTTGCAGCGCGCCGAGGCACGTCAACTGCCCGGGCAGCTCAAGCAATTGCCGGTGAAAAGCTGGCTGCATGTCGCACTCCGCGTGCAAGAGCCGGGCGCAGATGGCTTTGGCATGCACGGCAGCGGCATGTTTATCGTGAATCCACCGTGGCTATTGCACAGCGTGCTGGAAGAAGTGATGCCGTACCTGGTGAAGGTGCTAGGTCAAACAGGCGGAGCAGAGTTTGACCTGGAGTTCAAAGAGAATATTAGCGACTGAAACAAGCGCGATGAATAATGCGGCGAAGAAATGCAACCTTCCTATGGAGAGATAGCTCGCATAGCCAGTTGCACTACCTGGTTTAAATCACTCTCCTTCGGTGCTGTCTTTCCCAATACTCGCATGCCCTGGATAATACAAAGCAGGAAAAACGCTGTTGTTTGCTCATCGAGTTCGGCGCATAACGAACTATCCCGCTTGCCGAGAGTTAACGCCTTTAACAAAAAGCTGCGTATGCGTCCAAGCGCATTGACGACTTTTTTTGCGATTTCCGGGTCGTGCGGCACCATCTCAAGAGCGGTGGCCGTGACCAGACATCCCTTGACTCCTCGCGTCGCTGAGGAAATTTTCGCATAGTGAAGCAACAACTCGCGAATCAATTCCAAAGGCGGGCGACCCGTAGCCAACCCTTGTTCGAATTTGCCCACCACACCATTGGTCACATAACGCTCAAAAGACGCAAGGAAAATGGATTTTTTATCCTTGAACGCCTTGTAAATACTGCCCTTGGTCAATCCCATGCCGTGCGTCAAATCATTAATGGAAGTGGCGTGATAGCCATTAATCCAGAAAATTTCCATGGCTCTACCCAAGGCTTCATCAATATCGAATTCCCGAGGCCGACCTGGATTTCGCTTTATTTGTGAAGCAGTGTTAACCTCGTTCCTCATTGAGGACAACCTCTCGGGTACTTGCTTAATTGAAATGACGGATTGTGTTTGTTCAATATTTTTCATGATGCATTACCCCAACAAAATTAACATAAAATTAACATACTTCAACGGTATTCCACCAAGCTTCGTCGACATGTGATTTGTTGTGATAAAAACTGACGAATGACACATAGCTTGCTTGGTATTCACAAATCTCGCATAACAAAAAAATATTTTTAAAGTTAAAACAAAAAAGGCACTTGACAAGCTTTGTACGACCTGCTGTAATTTGGAAACGATAGGTTTCTAATTATACACTCAATACGGACAAACCAATATATGGACTCGCACACTCATAAAGTTTCTAGCTGGATTATTCTCTTGTTGGCAATTTCTTGCGGCATTATTGCTGCAAACATCTACTACGCACAGCCACTGGTAGGGCTGATCAGCACCGAGATAGGCCTACCGCCTGAAGCTGCCGGGCTGATTGTCACACTTACCCAAATTGGCTACGGCTTGGGGTTATTGTTCATAGTCCCGCTGGGCGACCTTGTCGAAAACCGCCGGCTCGTGGTATCGATTATGATGGTTGGCATCCTTGCACTCGCCAGCGCCGGTATCGCCCAAAGCGCTCTGTTCTTTCTTACCGCTTCTATATTTATCGGCTTGGGCTCGGTGGCGGTACAAGTACTGGTACCCTACGCCGCCCATCTATCACCCGAAGCCAACCGTGGCCATGCTGTGGGCAGGGTGATGAGCGGACTGCTGCTTGGTATCATGCTGGCGCGACCAATTTCCAGCTTCGTAACCTCCTTATGGGGTTGGCGTACTGTCTTTTACCTCTCGGCATTGTTAGTCGCAGCGCTGGCTTTAATCCTGCAATTTGCCTTGCCCAAGCGCCAACCCGTATCTGTGAAAAACTACGGCAACCTGCTTATGTCGCTATGGTCATTAATGATTAATACCCCAATCTTGCGTCGCCGGGCTGCGTACCATGCCGGACTGTTCGGTGCGTTCAGCCTGTTTTGGACTGCAGTACCACTGCTTCTTGCCAGCCCCGTCTTTCATCTGTCGCAACGGGAAATCGCATTATTCACCCTTGCTGGCGTTTCAGGCGCCATCGCGGCGCCTATCGCAGGTCGTCTGGCTGACCGTGGGTTCGTCAAGATTGCCACCCTCTGCGCCATACTGGCTGTGGCTGCGGCCTTCCTGATGACATTTATCGGACAGTCAGGCTCATCGCTAAGCTTGACCATGCTGGTACTGGCGGCTGTACTGCTGGACTTGGGTGTTTCGGCGAACCTTGTGTTAGGTCAACGTGAAATCTTCTCACTTGGCGCCGAAATCCGAGGTCGCCTGAATGGACTATATCTTGCTCTGTTCTTCGCCGGCGGTGCTATTGGTTCGGCGCTGGGTGGTTGGGCATACGCAAAAGACGGCTGGCTCTTATGCGCATGGATAGGCTTTGCTCTTGCTGTTCCGGTTCTGCTGTATTTCGCCAGCGAATGGCAAAAATCCAAACGCGTAAATCGTCTCGCCATCTCGCGTCCTATTGGCTAATCTGGTTTGTGTGCCGCTTCCAGATCAAGAGATTAGCAGCTTGTATCCGACTGCGTCCATTACGGGCATCCTGGCCCAATGGCATAAATCTGCCCACTCTCAATCTCCCTTTCATTTGTTATGGTCAGGATATTGTGCAATCTCTCTGTGCTGGCATCGCGCCATAGTTTAGAATTACGGCTTCGTAAATAATAATTGGAATTGCATCATGCCGGTTTATCGTTCCCGCACTACCACCCACGGCCGCAATATGGCCGGTGCCCGCGCGCTGTGGCGCGCCACCGGCATGCAGGATGGCGACTTTGACAAGCCTATCATCGCGATTGCCAATTCGTTTACCCAGTTTGTGCCGGGCCATGTACACCTGAAGGATATGGGGCAACTGGTGGCGCGCGAGATTGAAAAGGCCGGCGGCGTTGCCAAGGAGTTCAACACGATTGCGGTGGACGACGGCATTGCGATGGGGCATGGCGGCATGCTGTATTCGCTGCCTTCGCGCGAGCTGATTGCCGACAGCGTGGAATATATGGTCAACGCGCATTGCGCCGACGCGATCGTATGCATTTCCAACTGCGACAAGATTACACCCGGTATGCTGCTGGCGGCGATGCGTTTGAATATTCCGGTGGTGTTTGTTTCCGGCGGCCCGATGGAAGCGGGCAAGGTGATATGGGACGGCAAGGAGATGAAGCTCGACCTGGTCGATGCAATGATCTCCGCCGCCGACAGCAAATTTTCAGACAAGCAGGTGGCCGAGCTGGAGCGTTCTGCCTGCCCCACCTGCGGCTCCTGTTCGGGCATGTTTACCGCCAACTCGATGAACTGCCTGACTGAGGCGCTGGGCCTGTCGCTGCCGGGCAACGGCTCGCTGCTGGCGACCCATGCAGACCGCAAGGAACTATTCCTTGAAGCAGGACGTTTGATCGTCAACCTGGCGCGGCGCTATTACGAGCAGGATGACGCGAGCGTATTGCCGCGCAGCATCGCCACCTTCAGCGCGTTTGAAAATGCGATGAATCTGGATATTGCGATGGGCGGCTCCACCAATACCGTGCTGCATTTACTGGCTGCGGCGCGTGAAGGCGGCGTGGATTTCACGATGAAGGATATCGACCGCTTGTCGCGCAAGGTACCCAACTTGTCCAAGGTTGCCCCCAGCACCCAGCTCTATCACATGGAAGATGTGCATCGCGCCGGCGGCGTAATGGCGATACTGGGCGAACTGGATCGCGCCGGCTTGCTGCATCGCGATTTGCCCACCGTGCATAGCAAGACCATGGGTGACGCGCTGGGAAAATTTGACATCATGCGCACCAGGGATGAAGCCGTGAAAACCTTCTATCGTGCCGCGCCCGGCGGCGTGCCCACTACCGTGGCTTTCTCGCAGTCGAAACGCTACCCGACGCTGGATGATGACCGCGCCAACGGCTGCCTGCGCGACAAGGCGCACGCATACTCGCAGGACGGCGGGCTGGCGGTACTTTACGGCAATATTGCGGAAAACGGCTGCATCGTTAAAACGGCCGGTGTCGATGCAAGTATCCTGAAATTCAACGGTAATGCGCGCGTGTTTGAAAGCCAGGACGATGCGGTGGCAGCGATCTTGGCCGACAAGATCGAGGCGGGCGATGTGGTCGTGATACGCTACGAAGGCCCCAAGGGCGGCCCGGGCATGCAGGAGATGCTGTACCCGACTTCGTATCTGAAATCAAAAGGCATGGGCAAGGTATGCGCGCTGCTGACGGACGGCCGTTTCTCCGGCGGCACCTCCGGCCTGTCGATCGGCCATGTTTCCCCGGAGGCGGCTGAAGGCGGCGCGATTGGACTGGTGGAAGAACACGACCCGATTGAAATCGATATTCCAAATAGAATCATAAGATTGGCGATTCCAGACAGCATTTTGGCCGAACGCCGTGCGGAGATGGCAAAGAAAGGTAAGCAGGCCTGGAAGCCAACTGGGCGGGTACGCGAAGTATCCGCTGCGTTGCGCGCCTATGCGGCGATGACAACCAGTGCCGACAAGGGCGCGGTGCGCGATGTATCGCAACTCGAACAATAAGCAGTTCAAGATTCCAAATTTTTTATTGAAAGGTAATTAAACATGCACACCACAAAATGGCTTAGTTCTTTATTTCTGGCAAGCTTCCTGTTCGCGAATGCCGCAATGGCGGACAAAACGGCTGCTGCAGCCGAACAGCCGCAGAAAGAAAACAGCAAGCCGGAAACGACCAATGGCTCGCCTGCGGCAAAAAAACACGATCACAAGGATTGCGCGGAGCATCACGACAAAAAAGATTGCATGGAAAAGCATGGAAAACCATGCCCCTATCATGGCAAGCAACATCATGATAAGTCACATGAAAAGTGCGATCACGAACAGCATATCTGATTGCCGCGCAATGACCCGTTGAACATCCATGTCAACTGCGGCAACATCAGTGCGTTAAAGCATCCACGGGCTGTTCGCGTATATGCAAAATTACTAATGTAGTTTAAAATGCGCGGCGGGATTTTAGAATCAGTTATTTACCCGAGTTCCTAAATTTTTTTTCAACCTTTCAAGATATTGGAGATCAAATGAAATCAGTTATCGTAAGTATGATTGCAGCGGCAGGTTTGATGGTGGCAGGTTCCGCATTCGCAGCCGATGGCGCCGCATTGCTCAAATCAAACAGTTGCATGGGCTGCCATAAAATGGAAGGCAAGCTGGTTGGCCCCGGATTTGACGAAGTTGCGCAGAAGTACAAAGGCGACGCTGGTGCAAAAGCACATCTGGAAAACAAAATCATCAAGGGCGGTGCCGGTGTATGGGGTACCATGCCTATGCCTGCTATGAGCAATGTAAAAGCAGAAGACGTCAAGACCATGGTTACTTACATCTTGTCCCAGGCCAAGTAATTTCAGGCCAGGTAATCCGGAAAAATACTCCGGATTTATGTTTAAAAAAAGCCGGCTTGCGTCGGCTTTTTTTATTGTTCTATATCAATTCTGCCTGGATCAATCCGGGCGACGTCGAACCTAAAAACAACGGTTGACCGCTCCCTTGAAATGGTAAGCTTATGAGCAAGAAAACGTGTCATGATATGTCACGCCCACCATTTGTGGTGAGCCGCTACGAAGCGTATTGCACATCCCCCGCAGCGCAGTCGGCGTAGCTCCGCCTCGCCATGGAACAACCATGCCCCGTACCCGAAAAGGGCAGGCCGGGGCTGTAAAGCCGCAAGGCGGCTACAGTTCCGCGCTTGTCGCGCCTTGCCCTGCATCGCGATAAACATGCACTACACTTTGTTCAACTGCCGTTAGGTTAAATTGACAAGGACTGTGGTGCTACGCATAATCCCGGCTTCAATTCTACGGGCACTGTCCAACATGTTACGCAATTCATTTACGCTATTCTTCTCCGCTGCGTTGATTGTCGCGCTGAGTGCGTGTAACAAATCCGAAGCGCCAAAAGCGGGCGGCAACAGCGATGAGCTTGTAGTGCGTATAGGTGCGGCAGCGCCCCTCACCGGCCCTCAGGCCCACATTGGCAAGGATAACGAGAACGGCACGCGCATGGCGATTGAGGATGCCAATGCACGCGGCATCATGATAGGCGGCCGCAAGGCACGCTTTGAACTGCTGAGCGAGGACGACCAGACCGATCCCAAGACCGCGACCATCGTGGCGCAAAAGCTGGTGGATGCAAGAGTGAATGGCGTCATCGGCCATCTCAATTCCGGCACCACTATCCCGGCTTCCAGAATTTATAACGACAATGGCATTGCGCAAATCTCGCCTTCCGCGACGGCGGTGAAATATACCGCGCAGGGCTACAAAACCGCTTTCCGCGTGATGGCCAACGACGGCCAGCAGGGCAAAGCGCTGGGTGAATTTGCGACCGGCATGCTGAAAGCCAAGACCATCGCTGTGATCGATGACGGCACCGCATATGGCCAGGGCCTCGCAAGTGAATTTATCCGGTCGGCACAGGCGCACGGCGCTGAAATCGTGGCGCACGAATACACCACCGACAAGGCGGTGGACTTTAGCGCCGTGCTCACGTCGATCAAGGGCAAACACCCTGGCCTGGTTTTTTTTGGCGGCATGGATCCTCAGGGCGTGCCGATGGTAAAGCAGCTTAAATCGCTGGGACTGACCTCCAAATTCATGATGGGCGACGGCGGCTACACACCCAAGATGATCGAATTGGCGGGCACGGCAGCCGAAGGCATGTATGCGTCACTGCCGGGCGTGCCGCTGGACAAGATGCCGAACGGCCGCGACTTTGCGCAGCGCTATGAAGCAAAATTCAAGCAGCCGATACAGCTATATGCACCGTATTGCTACGATGCAACCAATGTGATGATCGCCGCGATGCAAAAGGCCGGCTCGGCAGAATCTGCCAAATATTTGCCTGAGCTTGCGAAAATGAACTATGGCGGCGTGACCGCCAAAATATCCTTCGATGAAAAGGGCGACCTCAAGGGCGGCGCCATCACCCTGTATCAAGTACAGCACGGCAAATGGACCGCGATTGAAACCATGGGCGGCGCACCTGCACCTTGATTAAATTCTATCAGCACCCAGCGACACAGTTTTCCCGGGCGTCGCTTTTTCTTTGTAGATCCGCATGGATATTTTACTGCAGCAAATAATTAACGGCCTGGTGCAAGGCAGCGTGTATGCGCTGGTCGCGCTCGGCTACACCATGGTGTACGGCATTCTCGGCCTGATTAACTTTGCCCACGGCGAAGTGGTGATGGTCGGTGCGATGGTCGCGCTGGCATCGATTCAAGTACTGCTGGCAACCGCGCTGGCGCCTGTGCTGGTGTTCCTGCTCAGCATCATAGTGGCGGTGGCGGCGTGCATGGCGCTGGGCTACGGCATCGAGCGCATTGCCTATCGCCCGCTGCGCCATGCGCCGCGGCTGGCGCCGCTGATCACCGCGATAGGCGTATCCATCGTGTTGCAGACGCTGGCGATGATGATCTGGGGGCGCGAATATCATTCCTTCCCGCAACTGCTGCACAATGGCTCGCATAACATTGGCGGCGCCATTATCACCGAAGTGCAGATTGCAATCGTGGTTATTGCCATCCTGGTAATGCTGGGCCTGATGCTGCTGGTGCATCGCACCCGCCTCGGGCGAGCCATGCGCGCGGTCGCCGAAAACCAGACTGCGGCAAGCCTGATGGGGGTGAACATCAACAGTGTGATTTCCGTCACTTTCATGCTGGGTTCCGCCCTGGCCGCGGTTGCCGGCATCATGGTCAGCGCCAACTACGGCATCGTGCATTACTACATGGGCTTTATGCTGGGGCTGAAAGCCTTTACTGCGGCGGTGCTTGGCGGCATTGGCAATTTACGCGGCGCCATGCTCGGCGGCGTGTTGCTGGGCTTGATCGAGAGCCTCGGCGCGGGCTATATCGGGCCGCTCACCGGCGGCATACTGGGCAGCAACTATCAGGATGCCTTTGCCTTTTTCGTCCTGATCGCAGTGCTGATTTTCCGTCCGTCCGGGCTGCTCGGTGAAAGAGTTTCCGAACGTGCGTAAAATTATTGAATATAAACAAATAGTTACAACTATAGCGCTGGGCGTGTTGCTGGCGATATTGCCGTTTGTTACCGATGCATTGCTCGGGCGCGGCTGGGTGCGCATCCTGGATTTTGCGCTGCTCTATACGATGCTGGCACTGGGGCTGAATATCGTGGTCGGCTACGCGGGCCTGCTTGATCTGGGTTACGTTGCGTTCTTCGCGGTAGGTGCCTACACCTATGCGCTGCTCGCGTCGCCGCAACTTGGCCTGCATCTGCCATTCTGGATTATTCTGCCCATAGGCTCGCTGATAGCGGGCATCTTCGGCGCGTTGCTGGGCGCGCCGACACTCAAGTTGCGCGGCGATTATCTGGCGATCGTCACGCTGGGCTTCGGCGAAATCATCCGCATCTTCCTCAACAATCTGAACGCGCCGGTCAATATCACCAACGGCGCGCAGGGCATCAGCCAGATCGATCCGATCCGCATTGCGAATTTTTCTTTCAGCCGCACACATGAAATTTTCGGACTGGCATTTCCGTCTGTCCACCTTTACTTCTACCTGTTTCTGGCACTCACGCTGCTGGTTATTTTTGTCTCGGCGCGCCTGCAGGATTCGCGCATAGGACGCGCATGGATGGCGATACGCGAAGATGAAGTTGCCGCCGAAGCAATGGGCATCAACACGCGCAACATTAAACTGCTCGCGTTTGTGATGGGCGCAAGCTTTGGCGGCGTGGCGGGTGGTTTGTTCGCCGGCTTCCAGGGCTTTGTCAGCCCGGAAAGTTTCAGCCTGATGGAATCCATCATGATACTGTGCATGGTGGTGCTGGGCGGCATGGGCAACATCGGCGGCGTGGTATTGGGCGGCGTGTTGCTGGTGGTATTGCCCGAAGCCTTGCGCAACGGCGCCGGCCCGTTGCAACAGTGGTTGCTGGGCAGGACGCCGGTTGACCCGGAAAGTTTGCGCATGCTGTTGTTCGGCATCGCTCTGATCGTGGTGATGCTGTGGCGCCCCGCAGGATTATGGCCGTCCGGCGTGCGCCGCCGCGAACTGGAGGCGGTCGATGGTATCGCGCAACAGGAACAGGATACGGTATATGACGCCGAACACTAGCCCGTACCTGCTGGAACTGTCGGGCGTAGGCAAACACTTCGGCGGCCTCAGCGCTCTTGCCGGCGTTTCCCTGCACATCAGGCAGGGCGAGATATACGGCCTGATCGGCCCCAATGGCGCGGGCAAAACCACGCTGTTCAACATTCTCACCGGCCTGTACCAGCTTGACGCGGGCAGCTTCAGCTTCGCCGGTCGCGCCTACACGCGCTGCAAACCCCACCTGCTGGCGCAGGCCGGCATTGCCCGCACCTTTCAGAATATCCGCCTGTTCGCCAATATGAGCGCGCTGGAAAACATCATGGTGGGCCGCCATCTGCGCACCCGCACCGGACTTTGGGGCGCGTTAACGCGCAATGCCACCGCACGCGCCGAGGAACGCGCCGTTGCCGAGCGTGCGCACGAGCTGTTGCGCTACGTCGGCATCAATCGCCCCGCGCAGACACTGGCAAAAAATTTGTCCTACGGCGAACAGCGCCGGCTCGAAATTGCCCGCGCCCTCGCAACTGACCCCAAACTGCTGGCTTTGGACGAACCCGCCGCCGGCATGAATGCAACCGAAACCGGCAGCCTGAAAAAATTGCTGCAAACCATACGCGCCAGCGGCATCACCATCCTGCTGATCGAGCACGATGTAAAGCTGATCATGGATCTGTGCGACCGCGTGGCGGTGCTCAACTATGGGCAGAAAATCGCCGAAGATATCCCGCAGGAGATACGCCGCAACCCGGCTGTGATCACCGCCTACCTCGGTGGAAACCCGGCATGAACCTGCTCGAAGTGCGCGATCTGAAAGTAGCCTACGGCGGCATACACGCGCTTAAGGGCATCAGCCTCGATGTGGCCGAAGGCGAACTGGTTGCGCTGATCGGCAGCAACGGCGCGGGCAAAACCACTGCGCTGAAGGCACTGGCCGGCTTGCTGCCTTATAGCGGCAAGGCACATTACCGGCAAGAGTCCTTGCTGCACCGCGCCAGCCACCAACGCGTGCAGGACGGCCTCGCACTGGTGCCGGAAGGCCGCGGCATTTTTGCGCGCATGAGCGTGCTGGAAAACTTGCAGATGGGCGCCTACTGCCGCAACGATCATGCGGAAATCACGCAAGACCTGCAACGCATCTTCGACCTGTTCCCGCGCCTGGCCGAACGCCGCACGCAACCGGCAGGCACCTTGTCCGGCGGCGAACAGCAAATGGTCGCGATGGGCCGCGCGCTGATGAGCCGCCCCAAGCTGCTGATGCTGGATGAACCCAGCATGGGGCTGGCGCCGCTGATGGTGGAAAAGATTTTCGACACCATACGCAACATCTCCGCGCAGGGTGTGTCGATTCTGCTGGTGGAACAAAATGCCAAGCTGGCGCTGGAAATCGCGCAGCGCGGCTATGTGCTGGAAAGCGGCAACATCACGCTGGCGGACTGCGCTTCCAGCCTGCTGGGCAGCAGCGCAGTGCAACAGGCGTATCTTGGCGGCTGAAAATTCAGCGTGCTTGAGGCTGAGCCGCCCGCTCAAAACTATGCATGCTCTTGATTTTAAAGAGCTATGCTTTTGCGCCGAATCCCTTAAGTAAACTCAAGCCTTGCTCCAGCAAACCGCCCTCTGGCAGATGGCCATTGGGTGTAAGTTTGTCGATTACCTGTGGCAACAGCGTAGACAACGCTTGCGCTACATCCTCGGGAGGAAGCCCCAGCTTTTGCGCAATGGCCTGCATCCGTTCATTTCCCAGCACCGACTGCAATTGTTCTGCGGAAATCGGGAGGTTGTGTCCTGTGCTTATCCAAGAGGCGATGACCTCGCCCAACCCTTTTTCCCTGAAGGTATTAACCAGCTCCGGCAGACCGCCAGCGCCTGAACCGTTGATCAATTGTGTTACCTCCTCCATCATGCCGGGGTGTCCGCTTGCTGCGGTATTGGATAGTACGCTTGCGGCCTCACCCGCGATTAAATCAAAAAGTCCCATTCGTTTCGTTCTCCGTGGTTGGTTTGTGTAGTCGGCAGAAGAAAAAAATATCACCCGCCGTTGCGTCAATCTGACTATGCATTATGCCGCAAATATTTCAAGTTCGTTATTGAGAACCCGCTTCCGTGAAGAATCCGTCAAAGGAACTCAGGCGACATCATCACTCTCAACACGGTCTGCGCTTTATCCTGGCGTACACGATTGGTAAACCACCACACACTACCTTTTTTCATATTCCAGTCGGATTCTGCGCCAGCCAGCAACAGTGCGGCCACTCGACCCAGGGTAGGCTGATGACCAACTACCACTACGGCCCCTTTTCCGTCTGCCCAGCCTGCTGCGGCCAGCACTGAAACCGCATCTGCACCCGGCCCGATAGATTGCACAGTTTCAAATGTTTTGGTGAGAGCCTGCGCTGTTTGCTGGGTACGTCTGGCTGGACTAGCCAGCACCCTGAATTGATGCGGCAGTTGGGATTTTAGCCATTGCCCCATCATCTGCGCCTGTTTTTCGCCTTTGGCAGTTAATTCTCGTGCGGAATCGGGCACGCCATCTTCAGCATCTGCGTGGCGCCATAAAATCAAGTCCATTTCTTCCATCTCCATTCTGTTTCCCTCCTCATCTTATCAAGCTATGGTTACGGATTTATAACAACAACCTTGTTACAGCAACGCTTCAGGCACTTTTAGCTGTTTTGTATGCACGCCATGCTCGCGATTGTGCCACAGGCATGAACTGGAGCAAAAACCGTCTTCGCGCCGTGCCGGTTCAACACAATTTCGGCAGCCGCAAGGTAGCTAGATATCAGGCTTTTAAGGTACTATAAACCGATTATGATTAATCTTAATTCACCCGAATACTTTATCAATCGCGAACTCAGTTTGCTGGAATTTAATGAGCGGGTATTGGCGCAAGCTGAAGATCAGCTCGTCCCTGCGCTGGAACGTCTGAGGTATCTGTGCATACTCAGCAGCAATATGGATGAGTTTTTTGAAATCCGGGTGGCGGGTCTCAAGGAACAAATCAAGCTTGGCGGCGTTGCCAACGGTCCGGATGGCATGTCACCGAGCCAGGTCTACCAAAAGGTCAGCAAACAAGCGCATGAAATAGTGAACCGGCAGTATCGCCAGTTCAATGAAGTGATCATACCCGAACTGGCGCGGCACGATGTGCGGTTCTTGCGCCGCACACACTGGGATGCCAGCCAGCGCGACTGGATCAAATCTTATTTCTTCCGCGAAGTCATGCCGGTACTGACCCCAATCGGACTTGATCCCGCACACCCGTTTCCACGCGTGCTTAACAAGAGCCTCAACTTCGCGCTGGAACTGGAAGGCAAGGATGCCTTCGGGCGCAATTCAGGCACTGCGATTGTGCAAGCGCCCCGCACGCTGCCTCGTGTTATTCGCCTGCCCAGGGAAATTACCGGCATTGAATATGGTTTCGTGTTCCTGTCTTCGATCCTGCACGCGCATGTAAATGAACTGTTCTCCGGCATGCAGGTGCTCGGCTGCTACCAGTTTCGCGTGACGCGCAATAGCGACCTGTTTGTGGATGATGAAGAGGCAAAGAATCTGCGCCTTGCGTTACAGGGCGAATTGCCCCACCGGCATTTCGGGGACGCCGTCAGGCTCGAAGTGGCGGACAACTGTTCCACGCAAATGGCCAGTTTTTTGCTCGGGCAATTCGGCCTGACTGACGATGACCTGTATCAGGTAAATGGCCTGGTCAATCTGGTCAGGCTGATGCAAGTGCCGGATTCGGTGGATCTGCCACACTTGAAATTTCCGCCGTTTGTGCCGGGCGTTCCGGCTGCCCTGTCCAAACAGCCGGACATATTTCTGGCCATCCGCCAGAACGATATCCTGCTGCACCACCCTTTCCAGTCGTTTATGCCGGTCATTGATTTTATCCGTCAAGCATCTCTCGACCCGCAAGTCGTGGCTATCAAACAAACCGTTTACCGCACCAGCGCCGATTCGGAATTGATGAATGCGTTAATCACGGCCGCACAAAAGGGCAAGGATATTACCGTTGTGGTCGAATTAATGGCACGTTTTGACGAAGAGGCCAACATCAACTGGGCCGCGCGGCTTGAGGAAGCGGGAGCACATGTGGTATACGGGGTTGTAGGCTACAAGACGCATGCCAAGATGGCGCTGGTAGTCAGGCGTGAAGAGAAGGGATTGCGTCGCTACGTTCACATGGGTACGGGAAACTATCACCCGAGAACAGCCAGACTTTATACGGATTTCGGCTTGTTCACCTGTTCGGAAGAAATTTGCAGCGACGTCAACGACGTATTCGCACAACTGACCGGCCTGGGCAAAGCCAGCAAACTCGGACATTTGCGGCAGGCTCCTTTTACACTGCATCCGCATCTGCTGAAAGCCATAAGCAATGAAGCAGAGATTGCCAAAAGCGGCAGGCCCGCCAGCATCATTGCCAAAATGAATTCATTGCTTGAGCCACAGATCATACGCGCGTTATATGTGGCCTCCTGCGCCGGAGTCAAAATCGACCTGATCGTAAGGGGAGTATGCGCACTCCGCCCCGGCATTCCCGGAGTATCTGAAAACATCCGCGTACGCTCCGTGGTAGGCAGATTTCTGGAACATTCCCGTATTTTTTATTTCAACAACGATGGCAAGCAGGACGTCTATTTGTCCAGCGCCGACTGGATGGATCGCAACTTTTTTCGCCGTATTGAAATCTGCTTCCCGATCATGACTCCACGCACGAAAAAAAGGGTCATCAACGAAGGCTTGCGGCCCTACCTTAAAGACAATTGCCAGACATGGGAAATGAACAGCCAGGGTCATTACACCCGCAAGAGAACGCTCAGGGGCAATCCTTTTAACGCGCAACAGCTGCTGCTGACTTTGCTGGCCGAGAAACATTAAGCTTCCGGCACTGCAATAACCCAGGCGCCCACTGCTGCGTAATTCGCGAAACGGCAGCGTCGCAATTGCTGTTTCCATGCCATCCGGCCCATACTTCCCCGACAGTAACAAAAATTTGCTTCCGTTCTTTCACAATGCTTAAAGATTATGTGTTTTTTGTGTCAATTTTTTGACAGAATTTGCTGCTCGTATTTTTCACGCAAGCGCGTGATAATAGCGCGGGATTCTATTTTTCGGGTTGGGTCGCAATGAACCCGCGACACCCGGACAGGCAACAGGCAAATCCCGTTTTATGCCGCAGCAACAAAGAAATAGATTGCATATTTTAAATAATGGTCTATATTATATAAACAGTTTATACCGTTAATATAAGTATTGAAATTTTAGTGTTGTACCTTCAATTTACCACCCTTATCGGAGCTAGCCATGAAAACAAAAGACAAGCAAAAATCCAAGACTTCGCCTGCAGATGAAAATACTGTCGCACAAAAAAATCCCGCTGCCGCAAAAGAATCGACACCGCCGGTAAGCGCCAAAAAATCAGCCGCTAAAAAAACCGCAGCCGCGAGCGAGGCCAAAGCCGAGAAGCAGCCGAAGAAAGACAAGCCCAAGAAAATCAAAATGGTACGCGACAGCTTTACGATGCCGGAAAGCGATTATGCCAAGCTGGCCGAGCTGAAGAAGAAATGCCTTGAAGCCGGAGTGCATGTGAAAAAAAGCGAGCTGCTGCGCGCGGGATTGCTATGCATGTCGAAACTTAACAACGCATCTTTGATCAAAGAAGTGGAACAGGTGGAAGTAATCAAAACTGGCCGGCCCGCCAAAGTGTAATTCCGGACCTGCAGGGCCGCCGAGTAGAAACACACCCATCCGTCTTTTTTTGGGTCGGGCAAATTGGCTTTTCAGCGATCTTTGTCTGCTGACCATAGCCGGGCTGGCGCCTGTGTCCATTGCAGAACGGCCGGATTATACATAGCGACATAAGTCGTAGCGAGCGGATGAAGGGTAAGGCGCACGGCGCGCAGGAGCCGGAGTGTATAAAAATACATGATGACTCCGACAACAACGTTGCGGTAGAGGCTAATGTGCATAGCACGTTATGCCGTAGCCAGCACCGCGCAACGCAACCATTCATCCGCGCAGTAGATTTATGTCGCCATGTATGGAATGGATGGATTCTTTTCTATGCACATTGTGGAAAAATCGCATGTCCGGAAAGTCCTTGAAATCTGCATTGATACGGAAGAGATTTATCATCCCGGCCGGAACTCCTGTCGCGGACATTAAAACCGTGCTCTGCAAAAACTTTCATTGCGAAGAATCGCCGCTGGTGACATTGCGGCGCGCTTGGCATGATACTTTCGATTGGCGGGCGTTTGGTGCAGGCGCCGTTATCGAGACCGAAGCAGCAGCGGGAGTTTCGGTGATGAATTGGCGTGATTTAGAATCCGGCGAGCTACTTGACAGCATCGCCATCCGGCGGCCCATCCGTTTCGCGCGGGATATCCCGCCGGGCAGGCTGCGCGAACGCGCTGAACCGCTGCTTGAAATGCGTGCGCTGCTGCCCCTGGTTCATACTGGCGGCAAAGTGCAGAGCCTGAATGTCCTAAACAAGGATGACAAAACAGTCGTACACCTGGCGCTGGAGGATATGCAATTATCGGCAACGGGCAAATCCGCCAAGAACAGGCTGCCCATCACCTTGAGCGTTGAACCGGTCAGGGGTTACGGCGAACCGTTCCGGCAGGTTTTAAGCTTTATTGAGCAACAGCTTGCGCTTCAACCCGACACACAGAACGCAACACTCAGGGTATTTGAGACGGCCGGCCTACTGCCGGGCGGCTATACCTCCAGACTGAACTTGCAACTGACTCCCGAGATGCGCTCAGATGCGGCGGCGCGCACCATCCTGCTGCGTTTGTTTGAAACCATGCGGGCAAATGAGGAGGGGATGAAAGCGGACCGGGACTCGGAGTTTTTGCATGAATACCGTGTCGCGGTCCGCCGCACCCGTTCCTTGCTCGGCCAAAGCAAGGAGGTATTGCCAAAGCCGAAGCTGGACAAATTTCGCCGGGAATTTTCATGGCTGGGAGAGATTAGCAGCCCAACCCGTGATCTGGATGTTTATCTGCTGGATTTTGACAAATTTAAAAACAGCTTGCCGCTGCCGCTGAAGGAAGATATCAACCCGTTTCATGACTTTCTCGAAAGACACCAGAAAATTGCGCATCAGCGCCTGGCTGCGCAGATGGAATCATCCCGTTACCGGAAGCTGGCCGGCGACTGGGACGCCTTCCTTAAATCCCCGCTGCCCGCCCACTCGTCGCTTGCCCATGCATTGCGCCCTGCAATCGAGACGGCCACCGAACGCATCTGGCACATGTACCGCCGCGTTATCAAGGAGGGGGAAGCCATTCAGCCACACAGCCCGCCTGAAGAGTTGCATGAGTTGCGCAAATCCTGCAAAAAATTGCGTTATTTGATGGAGTTTTTCTCCAGCCTCTACCCGCAAAATCTGATCAGGCAACTGATTGCCGCATTGAAGTCACTGCAGGATCAGCTGGGCGAGTATCAGGATTTGCATGTGCAGCTTGCGACTTTGGCAACGCTCCGCGCACAGATGATCGTTGAAGCTATCGCAAGCGAAAGAATGCTGGTGGCATTCGAACTGATTTTGCAGACCATCGATCAGCGCCAGAAGGAGGTCCGCGCCTTGTTCAAAACCCGCTTTGCAGATTTCGCCGAGGCAAAAAACCGCGATAGTTTTGCGGAACTATTTAAGCCACAGGCCCGTTCCTAACTTTTAAAGGAGCAATAAATTCTATGAAAACAATTGCCTGCTACAACATCAAGGGAGGTGTCGGCAAGACAGCGACCGCCGTCAACCTGGCCTATCTGGCCAGCCGCGAGGGCGCGCGCACGCTGGTACTGGATCTCGACCCGCAGGGTGCAACTTCTTTCTACTTCCGCATCAAGCCCAAAATCAAAGGCGGCGTTAAAAAGCTGATAGATGGCAAGCGCGATATAAGTGAGCTGATCAAGGCGACCGATTACGCCAATCTAGACCTCGTGCCTACGGATTTCTCATTCCGCAATATGGACCTGCTGCTGGAAGAAGAAAAAAACCCGACGCTGCGCCTGCGAAAATTGCTCAAGAATCTGGACGAAGAGTACGATTACGCTTTCCTCGACTGCCCGCCCAGCATCTCGCTGGTATCAGAAAATGTATTTCAGGCTGCGGATGCTCTGCTGGTGCCAACCATCCCGTCTACGCTTTCGCTGCGCACACTCGAACAGCTTCTGAAATTTTGCAGGGAAAACAAACTGGGCAAGCTCATGGTGCTGCCGTTTTTTTCGATGGTGGACTTGCGTAAACAGATGCATCGCTCTATTGTCGAAAACTCTGCCGGTACCTTGGGAGACGTTCTGCGCAGTGTCATCCCGTACGCAAGCGAAGTGGAAAAAATGGGGCTGAAGCGCGCCGCTCTGTCCAGCTATGCGCCGAAGAGCCGGCCGGCGCTGGCGTATGAGTCGCTATGGGAAGAAATCAAGGTGCATCTGGCGCGCTGAATTTTTATGCTCCAGGCCCGAATCGCGGACTCATTGGCCAAGATGGCGACACCGCGGTGCTACTCCTGTTTAATGGCGGCGAAGGAAAAACTCACCCCCGGCGCTTTCCACTCCTTTGCTTCGGCAAGCAGAGCATTTTCTATCAGTGAATTCTGCTCCAGCCATTTCTGCTCCAGCTTGACGCGATAGTCATTCGGGCGGCATTTTACTTGCACTGCGGGCAACAATATATCGGTACGGCTCCGATAAAATAAAACCGCCAATCGCAATGCCAGGATTGCCGGCCAAAGCTCATGTTTTTCCGCCAGGCCGTAAACCTTGCCGAGCGACCCGCGCTGCGTCCGCACCAACAAGCCCAATTGGGATTGTTCCATTTTGGAAAAGCCCGGCATATCCGCATTTTCCAGAATGTAGGCAGAGTGTTTGTGATAGCCGCTATGCGCTATCGAGATACCGATTTCATGCATTCTTGCCACCCATAACAATTTTTGCCGCAGCACTTTCACATCTTCTTCAGACCCTTCGGCGACCTGGTCGAATATTGACAGCGAAAACTCTTCGACACGTTTTGCCTGAGCCATATCTATGTGATAGCGGCGCATGAACTGGCTGACAGTGACATCACGCATATCCTTGTGATGAAATCGCCCCAGCAAGTCATACAAAACACCTTCGCGCAGTGCCGTAGCGGCGACCGTCATTTGCTGAATCCCCAATTCGGTAAAAACGGCTGACATAATCGCAAAGCCACCCGGCAAAACCGGGATACGATCGGGCTTCATACCCAATAAATTCAGCCTCTTGCAGTCGCCCGCCTTGATCATCGCGGCGCGCAGATGCAACAGGCCGTCAGCCGTAATTCCTGAAGCGCTCCATCCATTCTGCTCCAGCAAATCGGCCAACGCGCGTGCGGTACCGGAAGAGCCTATCGCTTCCCGCCAATGACTGGCGGAGAAATTCAGCTTGATCGGCTGCAACTCCATGCGCGCCGCCAACTCCGCTTGCTGCATCGCATCCTTGCCGACTTTTCCATCGGCAAAAAAACGTTTGCTGTAGCTCACGCAGCCCATATATAAACTTTCCATATGGAGAGGATCATAGCCGTCGCCTATGATGCATTCCGTCGAACCGCCGCCGATATCCACCACCAGGCGCCGCGACTGCGACACCGGCAAACCACGCGACACGCCCAAATAAATCAGGCGCGCCTCTTCGCGGCCGGCAATCACTTCAATTGGAAAACCCAAGGCCTGTTCCGCCAGCTTCAGGAAAGCTGCCGAATTTTTGGCAATGCGCAAGGTGTTGGTCCCCACCACACGCACGGCATGAATAGGCAAGCCCCTCAAGCGCTCGCCAAACAGCCTTAAACATGCCAAAGCGCGCTGCTGGGATTCTTCGTCCAGTATTTTGTCTGCCGACAGGCCGGCTCCCAAACGAACCGTTTCCTTTAAAGAGTCGAGCGGGTAGATCTGGTCTTCCACCACTCGCGCGACCTGCAGCCGGAAACTGTTGGAGCCTAAATCGACTGCGGCGATGGTATCGTATTCGTGCACGGTAATGGCCTGTCCGGAAAAGGTGAATTTTATCAGTTTGGGTTTGAATCTTCCCAAAAATTCCGTTTGCAATTGCGCAGGAAGATTTTTTCAACGAACTTGTACGGCAACAAACGCGGTGTGGAAGAATGCAGTGCCGGAGATACCCGCTGTGCCTTTCAGTGGTGCCTGGCGCCTGTCTCGCTCCAGTTTTTTCCGGAACGATCATATTCAGCGCAATATATTTCCCAATCTACCGCAATTACTGAAGCATACGCGGTCGCATAGTCCAGCAGGCTTGACTGCCAGTCACGCTGCTTGCCAAATTTGATCCAGTCGTCCGTAATCGCAGACCCGGATCTCCCGCCACTGCGCAAGTGGCTCCAGGCGATGATTTCTCCCATGCTGCCTATCACGTGTTCCAGCCGTTTCAATTTGCCGTTCCACTTTTCCAGTGCCAGCCTGTCCTGGCTGGGCTGCAGCCCCTTGAACACAAATGGACGATTCTGAAAAGATACTGCTGACAAAAATGCCGGCGCAATCGCCTGCGCCCAGCGCTGCACACTGGCGACGCGATGCGCTTCACTCTGCCAGCCGGGTTGTGGGTGCGTGAGATATGGGCTTAACGCACTCGGCAGCGCTTCCTTGAGATCGATCAGGTAATTGGCATCCGGGCTGCCACGGCCCTCGACCAGTATTACATAACGGGCGACGCCCAGGCTGCCGGTTCCCGCAATACGCCTTGCCACATCCAGCGGACGATAAAAATCCGGATTGGCTTGTTGCTGCGCAAACTCTTCAACAAAGGCCTTAACGCTGTCGCTTTCTTGCGGCTCCAGTGCCAGGGCATGTTTTCCATCCACCTTCAAGCTGCGCTTCCCTTTGCGAAGTTTGGTACGGCTATCGAGGAAAGTTTTGCGGTTGCGCAACGTCAACGGGTCAAGCAAGTCCCTGATCATTCCTTTCGCGGTTTCCCGTTCCAGCCATCGTGCCTTGCCTGCCGTCAACGCGGCGGTGTAGCCGTTCAACCCGGCCTGGCAAAGCTGCACCGCATCGTCCTTTGGTATCTGCAACGATTTTGCCGCCACCATGATGCTGCTTAGCCAACGGCCCAGCTCCCAGGTGGCGGGTGCGAGCACCGCTTCATCGAAATCGTTCACGTCGAAATAAACCAGGCGGTTATCCCCCTTGTAGCAACCGAAATTCTCCAAATGCAAATCGCCGCAAATCCATGCCAGGGGCGCATTGTTCAATTGCCGCTCTGAAACCGGCCAGTCCTGATAAAACAAATGGCAGGTTCCGCGCATGAAGGCAAAAGGATCTTGCCGCATTGCACGGTATTTCAACGCGACTCGTTCGCCTTCGCGACCCGCGTTATATTTCATGATTGCCTCAACTATGTTTCTCATTTTGTCAGGATAACATTGTACGGCCACTACGTGAACGTAACGTTAAAAACAACATCGCACGTATAGTCTGGCGGGCACTGAAATAAATCATTTGAAACTTTAAACGAATTACCCGGTCAGAGCAAAAATCTGAACAAATTCCGGCCTGCTGTGTTGCTCCAGCTTCCTGCAAAACTTCTAGGTGCGAAGCGAAATCCAGCTTATCATATCTCCGTCCGCACAATATTTTCTGCTGCGGACAGGCAGCATCCATGAGTACCTGAACCTCCTGATGACACCATGCAATATTTTTTGGACAAGTGTATTCATATTGAACTGAAACTTAAGAAAGGATAAAACATGCAATTAAACAAGTTACTTACTACATTGATGATCGCCTCGGTCAGCCTCGGCGCTTCCGCCGCCTTCGCTGCAGAGACTGCCGGCACACCTGCCCAGGCAAGCGCCACCGCACAGAAACTTGAAACCATTCCTGCAGACAAGGACGAAGACCTGCGCGTGTTCTACCCCGATGGCAAGGTCGTGAAAGGTGAAGAGGCTTTGAAACTGATGCAAACCGGAAAAACAAAATTCAATATCTGGTTGGCCGGAAACCAGTTTTTTGCAATGGAAGCTGTCGTACATGCTTTCCAGAAACATAACAAAGAGGTAGTCGGTGTAGTCACAATGCCGCCGGGTAAAGTTCTCAATGCAATCGTGCAGGGTGGCTGGATTTACAAGGACAAGGAATATGCGATGACACCCGACGTAGTCGGCCAGGTCGACATGGGATCCATGCAAAAGCTCAAGGAAGCCGGCAAAGGCAAGGATTATGTGACCTATATGCATAACCAGCTGGCGCTGATGGTAGCCAAGGGCAACCCAAAAAAAATCAAGGGCATCGCCGATCTTGGACGTCCGGAACTGCGTATCATGCTGCCCAACCCTGTCACCGAGGGAATCATGAAGATTTATGCGAAAAAAGTTCTGCAAGAAAATGGACTGTGGGACAAACTTTCTGCCGGAAAAGACTGCCAGGACTGCGACGGAGCGCCTAATGTGCACTTTTCTGTAGTGCATCACAGGGAAATTCCGGATGGCATCAAGGCCGGTACAGTGGATGTGGGCATCGTCTGGGCAACCGAATATCAGAATGCCGTGGCTCACAAACTTCCAGTAGGTGTCGTGAATCTTCCGGAGAAAGACAGCTTGAAGAATGAAGTCAATTATTACGCTGGCAGTGTTGCCGGAGCACCACATGCGAAGGCTGCGGAAAAATATCTTAAGTTCCTGGGAACAGCGGGTGCCCAGAAAGCATACGCCAAGTATGGCTTCATCAAAGCAACAAAAAAAGAACTCGTGGTGCGCGCAATTCCGTAATGCAGCATGAAAGAATCCGGGCGCTTTCCTGTTCAAGGGGAGTTTCCCGGCTTCGCGGCACCGGATTTCGGCAATCAACAAATCAACGGGGTCAGGTTTTGGGGTTTACCTCGAAATCTGACCCCCGTTGATTTTTCATCATGAAACAATTCCCGCACTGCGTTGATCCGTTTTGCACCAACGCCAAGCATCAGATAATCCCGTTCATCCTGCTGATCGCCAGTGACACCATTATTTAGTTTATTACTATCTATATGTTTTTATTAGATATTTTACGTAATTACTGCTATTTAATATAGCTGTGCGGCAATCAGTCGCCCTGACCTTGGCGCCGATCGGCCTTGTAACAATGATTTATTTTAAGCAGATGCGGAGCGCGATATTCTTCTGCCCCAATGGCTTTGGCTTTACTGTCACCCGACTGCAAAGCGATGTTTTTTCCCGGAAAAAATGTATTGGCACGAGAATCCAAGCTGCGTTGCTCAATACTCAAAAACATTAGCTGCAACAATGGACGCTACCCCCTCTCCCCCGCTTGCGGGGAAGAGGGCTTGGGTGAGGGAATGATTTGCTGAAGCTTATCGAAAAGCTGCAGCCAATGTTTCCGGCCTATGAACAAGTATCCCTGGAGGTCACTTGGCGTATCAACACAGCATAGGTGCAACCAGCTATGGCTTTGGCACCTTAAAAGAGGTCATCGCGAAAGCCAGTCCGGCGCGCTCAGGCGACTACCTGGCGGGTGTGGCTGCGGAAACTTACGCAGAACGCATGGCGGCCAGAATGTGCCTGGCCGCCATACCCCTGAAGCGTTTTCTCGAAGAGCCGCTCATTCCTTATGAAGCCGATGAAGTTACGTGCCTCATCATTGACAACCATGACAGACAGGCTTTCGCCGAAATCAGCCATCTCACCGTGGGCGATTTTCGTGACTGGCTGCTTGCAGATGCTGCCGACTCAGCCGTATTAAAAAGAGTAGCCCCAGGTATTACGCCGGAAACGGCGGCAGCCGTCAGCAAGTTGATGCGCAATCAGGATTTGATACTGGTGGCCAGAAAATGTCATGTGATCACGGCCTTTCGCAACACCATAGGCTTGCCTGGCCACCTCTCGTCCCGCTTGCAGCGCAACCACCCGACCGATGATGAACGCGGCATTGCCGCATCCATGCTGGATGGCCTGCTGTATGGTGGGTGATGCGGTAATCGGAATTAACCCCGCCAGCGACAGCATCCCTGCGTTAATGAATCTCTATTATCTGGTAGACGACGTCATCAGCCAGTATTCCATTCCCACCCAATCCTGCATCTTGACCCATGTCACCAACCAGATTCAACTCATTGAAAAAGGGGCGCCTGTAGATTTGATCTTTCAGTCCATTGCTGGCACCGAGAAGGCCAATAAAAGCTTCGGCATCAATCTCGATCTACTGAAAAGCCGCGCTTTCGCTGAACCGCGGCAGCGCCGGCAAAAATGTGATGTATTTCGAAACAGGCCAGGGCACCGCGCTTTCCGCCAACGCCAATTTTGGCGTCGATCAGCAGACCTGCGAGGCGCGCGCCTACGCCATTGCCAGGCATCTTTCGCCGTTATTGACCAACACCGTGGTGGGCTTTATCGGGCCGGAATATTTGTACGACGGCAAGCAAATCATCCGGGCCGGCCTGGAAGATCACTTCTGCGGCAAACTGCTGGGCGTGCCCATGGGATGCGACGTGTGTTACACCAACCACCGGAGGCGTACCAGGATGTATGGACACCCTGATGACCCTGCTTGCCGCCGCCGGCCTGACGTTCATTATGGGCGTGCCGGGTGCAGACGACATCATGCTGAATTATCAGACCACCTCGTTTCACGACACGCTTTTTTTACGCAAGTTGCTTGGGCTGAAAGCCGCCCCGGAGTTTGAACAATGGCTAAAATCAATGAACATCATGGACAGCAAAGGACAGCTGCAGCCGGTCAACCAGGCTCACAGCATGTTGCAGAACATGCCGAAGAAGCTGCTGGCAACCCGATGAGCCCGCCACCGGCCACCGATCCCTGGCAACACCTTAGACGCTTTACGCGCGCACGCATTGCTTTGGGGCGCGTCGGCACGAGCTTGCCTACCAGTGAAATATTGGATTTTGGCTTGGCACACGCGATGGCAAGGGATGCAGTACACCTGCCACTGAACGCCGACGCTTTGGAAATCAGCATCCGGGCGCTTGGCTATTCGACCATTCATGTACATAGCCGGGCGCCGAATCGTTCCAGCTATTTGTTAAGGCCCGATTTCGGGCGTAGGCTTGATGACGAAAGCAAACAGCTTTTGCACTCGCGCAGACCGGCGGCCCCCATCGATTTTTTGATCGTGGTAGGAGATGGCCTGTCATCTGTGGCTGTTGAGCGCCAGGCAGTTCCCTTGCTGGCAGAGCTGCATAAATATATCCCTGCATCGTGGCACACAGGGCCGGTGGTGATAGCCAGGCAAGCGCGCGTCGCGCTGGCGGATGAAGCAGGAGAGATTATGGCGGCACGCATGGTTGCCATGCTGATCGGAGAGCGCCCCGGCTTGAGTTCGCCGGACAGCCTCGGAATTTATCTGACCTATGCCCCCAAAGTCGGCTGCAGCGATGCCGAACGCAACTGCATTTCAAATGTGCGCCCCGAAGGTTTGCAGCATGCCGCCGCTGCACAAAAACTGACGTGGCTGGCGAAACAAGCGATGCGGCTGCAAATTTCCGGAGTAACCTTGAAAGACGAAAGCGATGTGCAGGATATTCAGTGCATTGCCGGTTAACTCAAATTGCTGATTATTTCTTCCCGTAAATTTCTGCCACATATATTTTCCGCTGAGATTTCACGATAAACAGGCCCCTGCTCCATAGCGTTTTTCGATATATCGCCCGTTCCGATAATATTGTTGAACTTGTGCAAGGCATACAGTCGATGCGATTGATTTATTGTTGCATCAGGCGTAATTTTAACCCCAATAATTCATCTGGCTAGCAAAACCAATGTGGTCAACGATCCGGATTAAATTCAAATTTAAGGAGATGGCAAATGAAAAGATCACGATTGCTTACACTGGCAATTTTGCTAATGTAACTTTTACGCTGTCTGGTTGCTCCTGGTGGCATGAAGATGGCAGATACAGAGGTGGAGATCATCGCCGTGGGGGTGAGCACGAGAATCATCGCGGCGGCGATCATGGTGATCAGCACTGATCGTTTGGGTTCTCCGAAATTTGCGCAGCTCATTGCAGCACAGCCCTGAGACATTGCACGCAACAATATGATTTATTTATATAAAATATAGGAAGATCAGAGAGACTGCTCACGCCACGATAGCAAAATTAGCGTATGGATTATCGATATCGCGAGCGAAGCGGCTGCGTGCTATTTCTGCCCGACGAATAAGATTCGGGTCAACCTAAGCTGAAACACATCCGTTTAATATCCACCTTTTGAACCTTCTCGAAAGGACAATGCAGAAATTTATTGAATGGAGCATTCATGAACAAATTAAAACTGGCAGTTTTCCTGTCTTCGGCTATCTTTGCAGGCAGTGTATTTGCAGATGCACATATTACGCACCCAAACATGAGAGATGCATATCAGGAGTGCAATCAGGCTATTCGCCATATTGATAGCGCATATCAGCATAATGAAAATCACGGCGCCTTTGGCGGGCACGCTGCAAAGGCAAAAGAGCTTCTGCAACAGGCCAAGCGTGAAATTGAAATGGGTGACGAATTTCGCAATGCCCACAGGCGAAGATAAGCGAATTTGAAATTCCTGCTGGCTGCCATTTCTGCGCGGGAACACCGACAAATTGCTGAGCAAAGGTCATTCTGAACGACATACGTTGAATAGAATGGCTTTTCGTATTGCAGATATCTTGCGGCTTGCCGCGAGGAGCCTCATTGAGTACAGCTTAAAATTCACGTTATTGAAATATTACAATTCTTTAATATATAATGCGAACCCTGCTGGCAGCGGTCTATCTGCACGCTGCGGAAGCTACTGAAATAAAAGAGGAAGAGTAACGTGATCGACGATCCATACACGGAATTTACCCGTGCAGACATGATTTTGCGCGACTGGCTGGCGCTGGATCGGACTGTACTTGCCAACAAACGAACTTTTCTCGCCTACGCACGTACCTCAATCGCGCTCATCGCGTTGGGAATTGCCTTCGTAAAGCTTATTGACCGCCGCTTCTTCGAAATAAGCGGTTTTATTCTGATGGGCATCGGCATGGTTGTATTCGTTATCGGATTAAGAGAGTTCGCCAGCAACACAGTGCGTTTTAAGCGCCTGGTCCTGAAGGAAAAAGTATTAGAGCAACAGATATTGGACGAAGAGCGCGAAGCGCAGTCCTAATTTCGCCGGTCTTGCTGTGTCTTAAATTCGGTCTTTCCGGCAAGGTATAGTCGTCCACAATTTTCAGTCAGGGAAAAAGTAACGATTCTTTCCGCTCTAAACAGCGAAAAAAAATCGCTCTCGGCAAACCAATAAAATGGAAATAATTGGGCACTGGCTGGCGGAAAGTATTGGACGCGGTTTGACAGTATCGGCAACTTAGTCCACAACGCGGCTCCCACCGACTGGCTCAGGTTCTCCAGCAAGCTTTTCCAGTGAAGCATCCAGATTCTCTTTCATGCGTGCCGTTTCCGGACTTGCTTCCGTGACTGGAATCACAAACAGGCGGTAGCGTGCCCGTAGCAGAAATTCAACCTTAAAAATAGACTACCTCAAACCGGTCATTCACCAAGTACAGCAACCGACCCGAAGCGGCCATGCGTTTTTAATTGGTCGCGCGTCTCTTCCTAACCCCTTTTTTCCTTTCGCGGTTTCACCAACTAGTTAGTTCTCATCCATAAACGTAACAATATGAATTTATTTAAGAAAAGCTGACTATTTGAATGGAAAAGCCCAATGGAAATGCGTATAATTTCAGCCAACATATTGATTGTAAACAAATAATACAACCGTTAGGGTATCCAGAATGTGCACGAAACGCACACACCAGATAAGTATATACGAGACATTTGCGGAACACGAAATCGGACGGGAATTGAAGGCCATTTCTGGTTGGCTGGATCAGCACGTCGAAGTGTTGGACTGGATAGAGAAAGATATCCAACGCACAGGGATCAAGGATACAGGTCGTAGCGGCATGAGCATCGAAGCGATATTGCGTTGCGGACTACTCAAACAACACCAGCAGTGGACGTATGAGGTATTAGCGTTTCACTTGGCGGACTCGGCGACGGCTACTGCTTTTGCGCGTCTGCCCAGAGGACTCTATCCGACGGACTCCACCTTGCAGGGCGTGATTGCACTCATCCGTGGCGAGACATGGGAGTGCATCAACCAGGCGCTGGTCAAAGACGCACTGTCCAGCCGTGCCGAGACACTCAAGCAGACGCGGATCGACAGCACCGTGACGGAGACGCTGATACACAAACCGTGGGACAGCATGCTACTGGGAGACGCTGAACGTATGCTCGACAGATTGATGGTCGAAGCCTGTGAACATACCCCGCAACTGTCGTACACCTGCCATCATCGGGTCGTGAAGAAACAGATCATGGCGATCCGCAATTGCAAGGGAGAACACAAGCGGCGCGCGCATTACCGCAAACTCATCAGCGTCGTGCGGCATACCTTGCGTGCAGTGAATAGTGTGATGCTGACACAACCGCAAAGCACGGACTGGATGAAGCGTGCCGAACACTATGCAGGACTCACATTGCGCATCATCGAGCAGACTGTACGGCGTGTTATCAAGGAAGAAAAAGTGCCCGCTGCCGACAAAGTGGTCAGCGTATTTGAGCCGCATACCGACATCATCGTCAAGTACCGGCGCGGCACCCAATTCGGGCACAAGCTCAATCTCAATCTCACCACCGGCAAACGCGGCATGGTTCTGGATGTCGTGATTGAAACGGGCAATCCTGCGGACAGCAGCCGTTTATTGCCGATGATCAAACGCGTTCAGGAATGCTACGGCAAATTACCTCGCCAGGTCGCTGCGGATGCGGGATATGCCAGCAAGGAGAACATCAGTGCAGCCAAAGCACTGGGCGTCAAGGCAGTGGGTCTGCCCAGGAAGCGTGGCATGAGCATTGAAGAAATGACGGGCAGCGAGTGGATATACAAGAAGCTCAAACACTTCCGCGCCGGGATAGAAGGTAACATCTCGATGCTGAAACGGGTATTTGGTTTGGATCGCTGCACATGGAGGGGGCTTGAGCACTTCCAGTCTTACGTCATGTCGGCGGTGCTGGCGTATAACTTCAAACTGTTCGTCCGACTGTCGCGACAGCCGGTATAGCCCATCGAAAATGATGGGGATATGAAAAAGTCACACAGTGGCGTGGACGGGCTCGCGCCAAAACGGATGAAAAATCGGATGAACGAAACAAGATAGCAAGATGTGCCTTTATGATAACGAAAAATATTCGATTTCGAGCGACTGAAAAAAATGATCAATGCTCAATCCTGAACAATTCGGATGTTTATGGATGAGAGCCGATAAATCACAGTCAATTCAACATCCACGTCTATTTGTCGCAAATAGCGGAACATCGTTGAAATCGGTGGCGGTTTTGCGATTGTTACGGGTGGCGGTATTGAAATCGTTTTGAGTGGTAGCATTCATCAAAATACGAAATTGATGTTGACCCTGTCTTTAATCACGCTGCTGCACGGGTTTGCCTGTGGCCGGCATTGTATCCTCGTGCCGATGAGTCAGATACGACATGTAGTTGCCAGTTTGCGGGCAGTCTTGCTTTTGCCTTGGAAGTACGTTTGCATCTGCGTAAACAGCCGCATCATTACAGGCATGCGTCCGCAACACTAGGAGTTTGTGTTCTTTCAATACACAACATATTGATTATTAACAATACTGTTGTCTGATTAAATAATAAGCACGCATATGGACAAGCAGTTTAAATTGTTTAAATTTGCTCTGCCCCACCTGAACGATCCATGGATCATCAAAATGCTCTTGAGCTGAACAGGCTAATTTCTAAAACAGCTTAACCAGCATATTTGTTGCCAGGGCGAACAAAACCAGCGCAAAAAATTTTCTGAGCCGGTCTATCGGCATACGGTGCGTTGCTTTTGCTCCCAGCGGGGCGGTAAGCACGGTACCTATGACCAGCCACAACAACACAGGCAAATATACATATCCCAAACTGCCGGCAGGTAAATCTGTCCCGCGGTAAAATCCGGTAGCTATATACCCCAGGGTGCCACCAATCGCGATGGGGAAACCGATTGCTGCCGAAGTCGCAATGGCATTACGTATGGGCTGCTTATGCCACACCAGATATGGAACACTGAGGACCCCTCCGCCGATAGATACAATACTGCTGATCGTCCCTATGATCATGCCAGCCGCTGTTGCTTCCAGGCGCGACGGGTAATCGCGCGTGGCCGCCGGCTTCAGCCCAAGCAACATTTGTGTGGCCGAAATATATATAAACAGTATGAAAAAAATTGTGATGTAGAACGTTCCGGCAAAACCTACTATCAGTGCGCCCGTTGCCGTGCCAAGCAAAATACCTGGCGTAATATAAAAAAACGCATCCCAGTTAACAGCCTTGTGCCTATGATGCTGGTAGACACTGGAAACGGAAGTAAACAGGATAGTCGCCATCGATGTACCGAGGGCCAGATGCAGAATATTGTGTGCGGGTATGTGTTGCAGTTCAAACATAAAAGCCAGCAAAGGCACGAAGATCAATCCGCCGCCGATACCGAACAAACCCGAAAAGTAGCCTACTGTCAGCCCCAAGATCAGGTAATAGGCGATCCAGTGCAACTCAGGCATGACTGAGCTTTTCCACGATAAATTTCCATTCCGCGGGATCAAGCGGTGTAATCGACAAGCGGTTGCCGCGCTGCAAAATTCGCATGTTCTGCAGTTGAGGATAGGTACGCAGTTCAGCCAGTGGAATAATTTTTATCTTTTTTACGAATTGCACATCCACGTTGACCCATCGTGGTGTTTCGGGCGTGGACTTGGGGTCAAAATAATGCCCGGAATTATCAAATTGTGTGGCATCCGGATAGGCTGTGCTGCTCACACGGGCAATGCCAGCAATGCCGGGTACCTTGCAGTTAGAGTGATAAAACAGCACGCCATCACCAAGCTTCATCTGGTCGCGCATAAAATTGCGCGCCTGATAATTGCGCACGCCATACCATGCAACTGTCTGATTGGGGAGTGCTGCGAGATCGTCGATACTGACATCGCTCGGTTCGGATTTCATCAGCCAGTAACGCATATTTTTTCTTGATCCGCTAAAAATAAATAATGCGACCGAAGGTTGCATTACCCTGGATCGCATTAATTTAAGGCTTCTGTTACTGAAGCACTGAACAGAGCACCCCGCCTGTGCCGTTGACTCAAAGTCTTGAACGTAGGGTTCAAGAGGGTCGTTTCCCGTCGCATCAGGTACATCCTCGAAGGGACGCGCACAACAGCGATTTAAAGGGGCGCGACCTAAGCAAAGCTTATTGGTTCAAAGAATTATGAGCCTGTCGAACACCGCAGGGTGCAAACTTTAGAACAACTCATCCTGATCCGCGAGAACGGTATCGATGGCTGCCTGCATGGATTCCATTCTACGCTTAAAATCCGACATGTCAAAACCATTGCCAAGGCGTGTAGTCAGCAACTCATGGGCAATATTGAGTGCCGCCATAATGGCAATACGTTCAATCGAAGTGATCTTTCCTGCGTCCCTGATTTCACGCATATTTTTATCCAGATAGGCGACTGCATCAAGCAGTTCGGCGCGTTCCTCATTGGGACAGGCCACGCGAAATTCGCGATCCAGAATAGTTACGTCCAGAGTGTTTATTTTTTCACTGCTCATTTTTCTTCGACAGGGAGTGAAGCGAGTAAATGTTCAAGGCGCGATTGGGCGCCGGTTATCTTGTCATCGCATTGCTTGCTATAGCTTAATGCGATGACAAGCTCCTGGCGCAGCTTGTGATTTTCAGCGCGCAGACGGCTACTCAATTGCACCAATTGAGTGAGTTTATGTTCCAGAGCTTCGAATTCTACTTGCATAGGACGAACTATAAATTTAAAAAGCCTGACAAGTCAAATGGTAGCGCAATGTTCTGCAAGTAGTTTGTGCTTTTAGCATGTTTTTTTAAGATCGAGGTATAATTTGCACCGTTTCAAGGTGCCGAGTTACTTTTATCACTTGGTTAAACGGGAAACAGGTAAGGATTTATCTTAATGCCTGTGCTGCCCCCGCAACGGTAAGTAAATAAGCCTGTCAACATGCCACTGTGAGCAATCATGGGAAGGCGACAGGCGCGGTCTCTATGACCAATTTACGAGCCCGGATACCGGCCTTGGACACAAGTTCAGGAAATACTGCGGGAGGCGGTGTGGATAGTGATCTGCTGTTTTATTCCCAGCAATTTCTGCCCCTTCCCCACGCATTTCCTGTGTTATTACCGTTCCAGCGGGGTCGCTCGGAACAAACTAACCGGAAATCTTAAATGAAAAAGTATTACCTGTTTGGCGCATTCCTTTGCGCGCTCACTCCCTTGGCACATGCGGCCACCGATGTAAGCCTGGACGAAATTGTCGTTACTGCTACACGTATGGATCAGCCGCTGAAACAAACACTCTCCAGCACGACTGTCATTACGCAGGAAGACATCAAGAATTCGCAGATTACAGATGTTCCGACAATTTTGCGCAGTGTCGCCGGTGTTGAAATTTCGCAGAATGGTGGCACGGGAAAAACATCATCCGTATACTTACGTGGCAGCAATTCAACGCAGGTGCTGGTGCTACTTGATGGCGTACGCATTGGTTCCGCCACCACGGGTACTACTTCAATCGATCAATTAATGCTGGATCAGGTCGATCACATCGAAATAGTGCGCGGCAACGTCAGCAGCCTGTACGGTTCTGACGCAATTGGCGGTGTCATTCAAATTTTCACCAAGCATGGCCATGGAGAACCTGTTTTCAACGCGAGCGCTGGCGCTGGAAACCTTGGTACACAACGTATCGCCGCGGGCTTTGGCGGAAAAATTGAAAATACGGATTTCAATTTGCAGGCATCGAAGTTTAGAACTGATGGGGTGTCGGCTATCAATCCTGCAATATATCCCCTGGCCAATCCTGATAATAACGGCTATGACAACACAAGTGTATCAAGCAATCTGCGTTATGCATTCAATATTGATCATAGTCTATCCGCCAGTTTTTTTAATAGCCAAGGCCATAATAGTTACGACAGCAGTGCGGGCACTCCTACAAATACCTATAGTGATGATGAGCAAGTGAGCAAATTCTCCCTCGTATCAGATAATCGCATTAATGAATCCTGGCTGAGCAAGTTTCAATTGGCACAGGGTGTTGACAGCACGCAGAATTTCAAAAACGGACTACCTTCTACGGGTAGCTCGTTCTATAAAACTACCAATCAGCAATTAACCTGGCAGAACACTTTGCAACTGGCAAGTGACAAACAGTTGCTGCTGGGCGCCGAGTATCTTGGACAACAAGTATCAAGCGATGTGCAGCCAGCCTATGCTCAAGATTCACGTATCGTGAACAGTGTGTTTGCGGGATATACCGGCAACTATGGCGCGCACCAACTGCAAACCAATTTGCGACAGGATAACAATTCGCAATTCGGCGTCGCCAACACTGGCCTGCTGGGCTATGGCTATACATTTAGCGATTATTGGCGTGCAACAGCCAGCTATAGCACAGGATTCAGGGCGCCTACCTTTAACAACTTGTATTACGCGGCCTCCGCAAACCCTATATACAACGGCAATCCTTTACTAAAACCTGAAGAGTCCCGTAACGCTGAAGTTGGACTTCATTACACGACCCGAGAGCATGATGTCGACATGACATATTTTGATAACCGCATTACTAACTTAATTGTCGGGTATCCGTTAAAGAACGTTAATGACGCACGTATTGATGGAGTAGAAGTCAGTTATGCCGGGAAGTTTGGTGACACCGGTTTAAAAACAGCCATAACCCTTCAAAACCCTCGTGACCTGACCAACAACAAAGCTCTTGATAGGCGCTCTACCACCCACAGTAGTGTCGCAATAACGCAAAAGATGGCTGATTTGCAAATGGGTGCAGAATGGCTGTATAGCGGCACACGCCCGGACGGTGCTAACACATTACCGGAGTACAACGTTTTTAATCTGACAGTTGCGTACGCACTCAACAAGCAATGGAAAGCCGCTCTGCGCGCGGATAATATTACTGACCAGAACGATTCCAATGCGTACGGATACAACCCCTTGGGTCGTACTTTCTTTGCCAGCCTGAGTTATCAGCAGTAGCGTTAAATAATGCGCGGCGTCGGGCTGAGCCTGACGCGCTTTTCTGCTAAAGTAGTAACTTGTGACACGAACTTTTTAAAGGAGCTGAACATGCAAACCCAGACCAAACAACTCGGTATTTTTGCTGCCCTCGCTGTGCTGATGGCTTTCACCCGCAGCAGCCACTTCGGTTCGATCATCCGCTTGCCGGATGCCACGCTGGCCATTTTCCTGGTCGCTGGTTTTATGCTGCCGCGCTATACGTGGGCCGCGCTGGCGGCCTTTGTCTTCCTGCTGCTCGAAGCGGGCGGTATTGACTACTACGCAATCGTATATCGCAACGTAAGCGATTACTGCGTTTCCCCCGCCTACTGGTTCCTGATTCCCACCTATGCCACCATGTGGCTGGGCGGGCGCTGGTTCGCCGCACAACAGAAAAACGGCTGGAAAAGCCTGGCACTATTTGCCGGCGTGTCATGGCTCACCTCATCCATCGCTTTTCTGATTTCCAACGGTGCGTTTTATTTGTTTTCCGGCCGTTTCACCGGGATGAACGCGGCTGAATACGCAGCACGTGTCGCCAAATACTACACTCCTTATGTCAGCAGCAGCCTGATGTATCTGTCACTGGCTGCGCTTATCTATATTGCAGTGACCCAGTTAACCAAACCCTCAGCCGATACCGCGCAGCCCTGATGCCGGACACACCCGAGCAGCACAAGGCGCGCATGGCGCGCAAAAAAGCGGTGGTGGATGCCAGTATTGCGCAGGCCACCATCGAGCGCGGCGTGGTGATCGTCAATACCGGCAACGGCAAGGGCAAAAGCACCGCAGGTTTTGGCATGATCGCGCGCGCCCTTGGCCACGGCATGAAAGTAGGCGTGGTGCAATTTATCAAGGGCAGCTTTTCTACCGGCGAAGAAGCCTTCTTCCGCCGTTTTCCAGAGGTCAGCTACCATGTGATGGGCGAAGGCTTCACGTGGGAAACGCAGGACAAGGAACGCGACATTGCCAGCGCAAGCGCTGCGTGGAAAATAGCCTGCGATCTAATGCAGGATGAATCCATTGCCGTGGTTTTGCTGGATGAACTCAATATCGCGCTAAAGTATAAATATATTGTAATTAATCAAGTGCTTGAAGCAATTAACCGCAGACCCACACAGCAGCATGTGGTAATCACCGGGCGCGGCGCACCCGATGCATTAATTGAATTCGCCGATACCGTCACCGAAATGAAACTGCTCAAACATGCTTATCATGCCGGCGTGAAAGCGCAGAACGGCGTCGAATTGTGAAAGCTGAATCTCGCGCCTATCGTGCGCTGCTGGTCAGCGCCATCGCTTCCAATCAGGGCAAAACCACCGTCACCGCCGCACTCGCCCGCCATTTCAGCAAACAGGGCAAGCATGTGCGCGTGTTCAAAACCGGGCCGGATTTCATTGACCCGATGATCCTGCAACAGGCCTCCGGCCATCCTGTACATCAGCTGGATCTATGGATGGGCGGCACCGAACATTGCCGCAGCCTGCTGTACGAGGCTGCGGGCGAAGCCGACCTGATTCTCGTCGAAGGCGTGATGGGATTGTTTGACGGCAACCCCGGCAGTGCCGATCTGGCGCAGACGCTGGGTATCCCGGTGCTGGCCGTCATAGACGCCTCCGCAATGGCGCAAACTTTTGCCGCAGTGGCGCACGGGCTGCGCAGCTACCGTAGCGAACTGCCTTTCGCCGGTGTCATCGCCAACCGCGTCGGCAGCGCGCGCCACGCCGCGATGCTGCTGCCGCAAGACAGCGACATCCGCCTGTTTGCGACCCTGCCGACCAATGCCGACTATGCAATGCCCAGCCGCCACTTGGGCTTGCTTCAGGCTAGCGAGGTGGAAGATCTGGATGCGCGTCTGGACGCGGCGGCCAATGCATTGCAATGGCGGCATGATGATTTCCCGTTAGTCGAATTTACGGCGCCTGAGACCCCGGCGCCCATATCCGCGCTACTGCAAGGCGTACGCGTTGCAGTAGCGCGCGATGCCGCATTCTCTTTTCTGTATCAGTCCAATCTCGATTGTCTGAAGCAGCTTGGCGCCGAGCTGGTGTTCTTTTCGCCGCTGCGCGATGCCGCGCTTCCTCCCAATACGCAAAGCGTTTATCTGCCCGGCGGCTATCCTGAATTGCACCTGTCCACCTTGCAAAATAATGCAGCCATGCGCGCCTCTCTGCAGGCGCATGTGCAAGCCGGCAAGCCGGTATACGCCGAATGCGGCGGCATGCTCTACCTGCTCGACAGCCTCTCCAGTGTGCAAGGTGAACGCTACAACATGCTGGGTCTGCTGCCCGGTGATGCGCATATGCAAAAAAAACTGGCTGCGCTGGCACTGCAAGGCGTCGCCCTGCCGCAAGGCGAAGTGCGCGGCCACAGCTTCCACTATTCCAGCGCTGAAATAAAACTCGCTCCGGTTACGCAGGCGCAGTGCCCCAACAACGGCCCGCTGCGCGAAGGCGTATACCAGCACAAACGCATTACCGCCGGTTACATCCATTTTTATTTTCCGTCCAATCCGGCGGCGATTGCGCCATTCTTTCTGCCATGAGCCGCCTGCCGCAGCGTATCGTATGCATGTCCACCGAGACCACCGAGGTGCTCTACCTGCTTGGTGAACAGGAGCGCATCGTGGGCATCTCCGGGTTTACCGTGCGCCCGCCACAGGCGCGGCGAGAAAAGAAAAAAGTCTCCGCCTTCAGCAGCGCAAAAATCGGCGAGATACTCGCGTTGCAACCGGACCTGGTGCTGGGCTTTTCCAACATACAGGCGGACATTGCCGCCGAGCTGGTGCGCAACGGCATTGCCGTGCACATCTTCAACCAGCGTTCCATTGCACAGATACTCGACATGATCGCGCTGCTGGGTGCGATGACCGGGAAAGCCGAAACCGCCGAGAAACTCATTGCCGGATATCAGCAACAGATGGAGGATATCCGTACCCAAGCCGCGCAATATAGCAAACGCCCGCGCGTTTATTTCGAGGAATGGGATGAACCGCAGATTTGCGGCATCCGCTGGGTCTCCGAGTTGATCGAGCTGGCGGGCGGTATCGATTGCTTTGCCGATCTGGCAAAAGAACCTTCTGCCAAAAACCGCATCATCAGCGCGGAAGAAGTGGTGCGCCGCCAGCCTGACATCATCATCGCTTCCTGGTGCGGCAAAAAGTTCCAGGCCAAACATTTATTACAACGCCCCCGGTGGAACGCCATCCCGGCCATTGCAAACGATCAGATATTTGAAATCAAATCCGCCGACATCCTGCAACCCGGCCCCGCCGCATTGAGCGACGGATTGCAACAATTGCGCGCCATTATCGCGCGCTGGCAGGATAAACATTCATGACCACCGCACACTTCAGCGCCACTGAACGCGAAACGCTCTATAGCGTGCTGTATGCACGCCGTGACATGCGCCATTTTCTGCCTGACAGCAAAATTGACGTTCAGGTGCTGCAACGCTTGCTGCAAGCAGCCCACAGCGCGCCATCGGTAGGGCTGATGCAGCCATGGCGATTTATTCGTGTGCGTGCAGCCGCATTGCGCCAGCAGATTGCCACGATTGTAGAAAATGAACGCCTTGCCACCGCCCGGGCCATGGGTGAACGCGATGCCGAGTTCATGCGCCTTAAAGTGGAAGGCATACGCGAATGCGCCGAATTATTTGCGGTGGTGCTGGCACCCGATGACGGCACCGTGTTTGGCCGCCGCACCATGCCGCAGGAAATGGCACTGTGCTCCGCCGCCTGCGCGATTCAAAACCTGTGGCTGGCCGCGCGCGCGGAAAATCTCGGCATGGGCTGGGTATCGCTGTTTGATCCGCAACTGCTCGCGGATATTTTGTCCTGCCCGTCCGGCGCAAAACCCATCGCGTTGCTGTGCCTGGGGCCAGTGCATGAATTTTATCCGCGGCCGATGCTCGAACAACTGGACTGGCGTCAGGGCAAGCCATTGTCTTCAGTGCTGATGGAAGACGGCTGGCAGGGAGAGCAGCCTTGATTGCAACTGCTTTGATGATGATCGCTGCGCTGCTGCTGGACAAACTTCTGGGCGAGCCACGGCATTTTCATCCGCTGGTTGGCTTCGGGACGATTGCCGCATGGATAGAACAACGGCTCAATGGCGCTACACATGCCAGCGTACGCCTGCGCGTGCAGGGCAGCATCGCCTGGCTTGCGATATGTATCCCATTGATTATATTATGTATTTTATTGTGGCAATACGCTGTTCTGCGCCCTCTTTTAGGCGTACTCCTGTTGTACCTCACCCTCGGCCTGCAAAGCCTCGATGAACACGCCAGCCGTATACAAACTGCACTTGAGACTAATGACCTGCCACTTGCAAGAGAGCGCGCAGGCGAAATCGTCAGCCGCGACACCGCCACCATGCAGCCTGAAGACGTGGCCCGTGCCGGTGTTGAATCCGTGCTGGAAAACGGCAACGATGCGGTATTTGGCGCACTGTTCTGGTTTGCCGTAGCGGGCGCGCCCGGCGCCCTGCTGTTCCGCCTGGGTAACACGCTGGATGCAATGTGGGGTTACCGCACGCCGCGCTTTTTATATTTCGGCTGGGCGGCGGCGCGCATCGACGATGTGCTGAATTACATCCCGGCACGCCTCACCGCGTTGACCTATGCGCTGCTCGGCCATACCCGCCTCGCCCTGCGCTGCTGGCGGCAACAGGCACGCGCATGGGATAGCCCCAATGCCGGGCCGGTGATGGCGAGCGGCGCAGGCAGCCTGAATATCAGACTGGGCGGCGCGGCCAACTATCATGGCAATATTGAAGTACGGCCAATATTGGGCACAGAGGCAACTCCGCAGGCTGCCGACATCAGTCGCGCGATGACACTGGTCAGGCGCGGCGCGTGGCTATGGGCAACATTGCTGTTACTGGCGGCATTAATTAATGCTTGAGCACGGCGGGCAACTACTCGCTGCCGCACAGCGCTACGGTATTCCAGCAACCAAATGGCTGGACCTTTCCACAGGTATCAATCCCGTGGCTTATGTACCCCCACCCATTCCCGTTGCTGTGTGGCAGCACCTGCCGCAGGAGCAGGATGGCCTGTTGCAGGCTGCCGCCAGTTATTACGGCACCGCCAATCTATTGCCGGTAGCCGGTTCTCAGGCAGCGATACAACTGCTGCCCAGACTGCGCAGCCGCTGCCGTGTCGGCGTGCTGCATCCCGCCTATGCAGAACATGCCCAAGCATGGCGTAATGCGGGGCACGACGTCACCGACCTGACTCCGCCAGAAATTGATGGCGAAATAGATCGGCTTGATGTTCTGGTGCTGATACAACCGAATAATCCAACAGGTAATATCTTCACTGGCGCACAACTGCAAGAATGGCGTGACAGGCTGCAATCGCGCGAGGGCTGGCTGATCGTCGATGAAGCCTTTATCGAATCCACCACGCAAATCAGTGTCGTGCAGGCCGATATGCCGCCAGGCTTGATCGTACTGCGCTCGCTGGGAAAATTTTTCGGGCTGGCCGGTGCGCGCGTCGGCTTTATATTGGCACATGCTGAGTTACTCTCACGCATTCAAACCCTGCAAGGCCCATGGAGCGTGTCCGGCCCTTCCCGTTTCGTCGCACGAGCCGCCCTGTGTGATCACGCATGGCAAGCGGCAACCAGCGCGCGTTTGCAACAGCATGGTTCGCGCCTTGCCCGATTGCTGCAACACGCAAACCTGATGCCCAGCGGCGGCTGCGGTCTATTCCAATGGGTAGAAACCGAAAGTGCAGAAGCCATACACCAGCAACTGGCACAGCGCGGCATCCTGACCCGCTTGTTCAGCCAGCCGCTCAGCCTGCGTTTTGGACTTCCCGGCACGGAAGCTGGATGGCAGAGACTATCCACGACACTCAAAGAGACGATATGAGTGACATGACTTCTCCCAATTTGACTACTAATTCCATTTCTAGATAAAAACAGTAATAATATTGCCATGACATATCCGGAGAATAATCATGGCAAGAAAGTCGAGCGGAGCAGATCAACTGGAGGCGGCCAAAGCGCTGCTTAAAAAGGCGAA
>Ga0315268_10000661_pt1 | contig 39920 bp, 36 predicted proteins | sample C1_top_MG_FD_204535 | JGI IMG/M metagenome (GOLD analysis project Ga0315268, IMG submission 204535) | Sediment microbial communities from Yellowstone Lake, YNP, Wyoming, USA - C1_top | ecosystem: Environmental > Aquatic > Freshwater > Lake > Sediment | place: USA: Wyoming | collected 2017-08-01
CCCGACCAGTTCGTCCTGGCCCGATCGAACGTACAATCCCTGCCTGCGATCGTCGGGCTGGATTCCGGACGCGTGATCGTGGAGGGCCTGGCCAACGTGGTGGCCGGCGACAGCTACAAGTTGTGGACCAACGAATATGCTTACCTGATGACGATGTTCAATGATGTGACCATCGCGCAAGGTCACGCGGTCGAGGTGGCAGGCACCAGTTGTACGGCGCTCGGGCGAGCCAAGATGTCGTCGTTCGGTGACTGCAACGATGGATCAAGTGCCTATACGCCGGCCAACACCACCGACGATCCGGACGTCGCTGGCGCCGACGTCAACTGCGATGGGGTCGACGGTCTGTTCGCGGCATCGGTCTTCGTGAGTCCGCGCGGCGACGATGCCAATTCCGGTAGCATGGCCTATCCGTTTCGTACCGTCGCGAAGGGGGTTGCCACCGCGCGTGGTTTCGCGACACCGGACTACGTGCTGTTGGCAGGCGAGGCCGGCGGCACTTACTACGACGAGGCGGTCACCTTGAGCGGCGACCTCAACCTGGTCGGCGGCTACAGTGCAACCGACTGGAGCCGGCCCAACCTGTCCCAGCCAGCACATATCGTGACCGGACTTCGCCGCACGACCGAAGGTGTGGTGCTCACGGTCGAGAACTGCGGCGACGTCGATGGCAACGGCAAGATCTTCATACAGGGCATGTACTTCGAGTCGGCCAACACGACCAGTCTCTACTTCAGTGCCGCCGACCCACTGAATGGCTCGTCGAACGAGGCGCTCTGGATCGATTGTGGTTCATCCACGGGCGAGCTGGACGTCGAATACAACACCATCGTCGCTGGCCGCGGCGCCAACGGTGTCGGCGGGGCGGACGGCGACAACGGTGGCCCGGGTAACGATGGTGTCGTGGGTGGGGCTGGCCTCCTGAACCTGGGTGGGGCGGGCGGCGACGGACCCGTGTCTGCGTGCAGTACTTTTGGTGGCGATGGCGGAGACGGCGGCGACTCGAATCCTTTCACCGATGGCGAGGATGGCTCGATCGGATCGGGTGGTCCGAACGGAGGAGCGGGTGCGGCGCGTCGACAAGATTACGTTGGCAGCTGCATCGGCGTTCCCGGTGGCGTCGGCGAAACCGGCGCCAATGGCAGCGCTGGCGGGAACGGGACCAACAATTCGTCGCAGAATGTTGGTCTGATGATCAACTACCATTGGACGGCGCTCCACGGCGGCGGCGGTTTCTATGGCGCCAATGGAGAGGGTGGCGGCGGCGGCGGCGGCGGCGGCTCATGCAGCGGCGTTGGCTACGTCTCTTCTGGCGGCGGTGGCGGCGGCGGCGGAACTGGAGGCTGCGCCGGGCACGCAGGGGAGGGCGGCGGCGGTGCCGGCGGCTCCTTTGCCTTTTTTGTGGTGTCCGGTAACAACGTCGTGCTGCGCAGCAACAGCATCTCCACTGTCGGCGGCGGTAATGGCGGCGCCGGTGGGGACGGTGGTTTTCGCGGCTTCGGTGGCAATGGCGCAGCCGGTGGCGCGGGCCGTTCTAAAGGTGGCGGCACCGTGGTCGGTGGTGTCGGCGGTGTCGGCGGCGATGGCGGCAACGGTGGCAATGGCGGTGGCGCGACCGGTGGTGCGGGCGGCATGAGCGTCTGCCTGCTGCGGATGGCCGCCGCAACCGTGACCTACGACAGCTCGAACAGCTGCGCGCTCGGCCCCGCCGGCAGCGGTGGCGCGGGCGGTCGGGTTGGCGGCGTTGGTGCACTCGCACCGACGGGTATGACCGGCATCCAGCAAGCGGCCTACGTCTGGCCTTGATCTGCGATCCAGGCGCTCGACGGCGCTGGGCTGGTTGAACTTGTTTCGCCCCGCAGACCAATCATCGAATACCGGTTGCCATCATCTGGACAAAAGGGGTCCACATCATGTTGCAGACGACACGGCGATTACTCGCATGCAGTTCTGTTCTGGCACTGGGAATGTCCTGCGCCGAATGCGGAACCGATGAGCATCTCGACGCTGGCAGCGACGCCGCTTCCGGCCACGACGCAGCGACGCACGATGCAACACCGCCGCGCGACGCCGCGCGCAACGACGCAGCAACGGGGGACGCAACTCCCGTCAACCACGCACCGACCGCCAGCGCGGGCGCCAACCAGAGCGTGGAAAAGCGGGAGCTGGTCACCCTCGACGGCACTGGCTCGAGCGATCCCGATAGCGACCCGCTGACCTACCTCTGGACCCAGACCGCGGGCATCAGCGTCACGCTCGACCACACGGTTGCAGCGCAACCGACCTTCACCTCGCCCGGCAACCGCAGCACTTTGACCTTCTCGCTGGTGGTCAACGACGGTGAGCTGAGCTCGAGCGCGGACACGGTCGACGTGATCGTCGGCAACACGGCGCCCGTGGCGAGCGCCGGTTCTGGCACCACGGTGCACCAGTCCGAGGCGGTGATGCTCGACGGCTCGGCCTCGTACGATCCGGACAGCGACCCGCTCACCTATCGCTGGACGCAGACTGCGGGCGTCAGCGTGACGCTCGACCACGCAGTGCCTCGGCGGCCCACCTTCACCACGCCGGCCACGCCGACCACGCTGACCTTCAGCCTGGTGGTCAACGACGGCGACGTCGATTCGAGCCCGGCCACGGTCACGGTGCAGGTCGTCAACGGCGCGCCCGTAGCCAACAGCGGCGACTGGCAGATCGTGCCAAAGCACACGCTGGTCACCCTCGACGGCACCGGCTCGACCGATCCGGACGGCGATCCTCTGACCTTCCGCTGGGTGCAGCGCAGCGGCATCAGCGTCACCCTCGACCACACCGACGTGGCGCAGCCGACGTTCACTGCGCCCGATCAGCCGGGCGAGCTCCACTTCTGGCTGTACGTCCACGACGGCTATCAGGAATCGGCGCAGAGCTCGGTCCAGATCACCGTGGTCGACCGGACGCCGGTGGCTGCTGCCGGCGCCGATCAGCAGGCGCAGCCCTTCGACGTCGTCACTCTGGATGGTTCGGCATCCAGCGACCCTGACGACGACAACCTCAGCTACCTCTGGCTGCAGACCGCGGGCGCCACGGTGACGCTCAACCACACTGACCCGGCGCATCCGACCTTTGTTGCGCCCAATGATTCGGGGGTGCTGATCTTCGAGCTGACGGTCAACGACGGCCGCAACACCTCGGTCGCCGACAACGTGCGCGTGGTCATCGACAACCACGCGCCGATCGCCGACGCCGGCGTCGATCAGAATGCAGCGCGCGGCGCGCTGGTGATCCTGGATGGCAGCGGTTCGTACGATCCGGACGACGATCCGTTGACCTATGCCTGGACCCAGCTCTCCGGGCCGCAGGTCTGGCTCGACGACGCCACGGTCTCAGCGCCGACTTTCCACGCGCCGACGCGCGCCGCCGGCACCAGCGTGCTGTCGCTGGTGGTCAACGACGGCGTGGTCGACTCGTCGCCGTCGACGGTGCAGATCGCGTTGCCCAACCAGGCGCCGAGCGCCAGCATCAGCAGCCCGGCCGACGGCTACAACGGCGGCGAGCTGGCCCTGCTCGACGCCAGCGCCAGCAGCGACCCCGACAATGACCGGCTGAGTTACCGCTGGGAGCAGATCGGCGGTACGCCGGTCGAGATCGGCAATGGCGACGAGCCGCTGCTGCGCTTCTCGGTGCCGAGCGCGAACGAGAATGTGACCTTCCGCGTGGTGGTCGGCGACGGGGCTGCCTCGGCCACGGCCGAGCACACCATCAGTGCCATCGCTTACGCTGGCCCGACCAAGGAGATCCCGGCCAATCCGTTCGCGGGCCGCAGCTACAACCCGGCCAGCAGCGAGACCTATGACTCCAACGCCTTCGACCGCAGCGGCAACCTGATGGCGGTGGCTGGCTGGGGCGCCACGACGTCCAGCCCGGACCTGTACATCCTGGATATCAGTACTCCGCGGGCACCGCAGGTGCTCGCGAGCGCGCAGTTCCCCGGAGGTACGGCGCCGGAATGGATCTCGTTCGACGGCACTTTGGTCGCACTTGGCTACGTGTCGCCAGCCGAGGTGTTGATCTACGAGTACGTCGCGGCGAGCGGCCAGCTGCTCTTTCGCTCGACCTTGACGTTCGGGGCGGCGCCGACGCAGGTCAGGGAGGTCGCGGTCGCACAGGGATTTCTCTTCGTGTCGCTCCGGGTCGACGAAGAGACGGGCGAGCTGCGTATATTCGACGTGGATGATCCGGCCGCGCCTGCCCTGGCCACCAGCGCGATCCGCAGCGGCGGCTGGTTCCTGGGCAATTTTGCGAAAGGTGTCGCTGTCGTCGGCAGCTACGCCTACTGGCTCGACGGTGGCCTACTCATCTACGACATCAGCGCGCTGACCGAGACCACGCCGACCATCATGCTGGTCAACCCCACGTCCATCATACAGGCTGGCCAGGCCCTGACAGTGGTCGGCAACATCGCCTACCTGGCCAACGGCAACGGCGGCATTGTCACTGTCGACGTCACCAATCCGACCCAGCCGGTCGAGCTGTCTCGATTGAGCCTGACGGGCACCGCCTACGACGTGCGAGCCGTCGGCAACCGCGCCTTCGTGGCCACCTACACTTCGGGTATCCAGCTGGTCGACGTCAGCAACCCGCGCGCGATGCAGTTGATCGAGACCTACGGGACCACTCGGTCGTGGATCGAGACGCTCGAGGTGTCGGCCGATGGCAGCACGGTCTACACCCAGCTGCGCGACAACGGCATCGAGTATTTCTCGGGCGGCACCGATCCAGCAGCGTTCGTGGCGAGCTTTCCGACCACCCGCGACTGCGAAAGCGTGACGCTCGACGAGGACCGGCTGTTTGTCTCGGACGGCTACCTGATCCACGCGCTCGATGTCAGCGATCCGACGGCGATCAGCGCGCTCGGACAGGTTGCTGCGAGCGGCAAGGGCGGAATGGCGGTCAGCGCGGGCATGCTGTTCGCGGCCGGCGGCGTCGGTTGGAGCGGGCTCTCCGTCATCGACATCAACGAACTCGCGACACCAGTGCTGCAGGGCCAGATCTACGAAACCGAGGTGATCGACAGCCTGGTGCTGGCAGTTCCCTATGCCTTCGTGACGCGCCGCGACAGCTCGGTCCGCGCCGTCAAGGTGGTGGCGCCGAGTCAGCCGTTCGAGGTGGCACGCGCGGCGACGCCGATGCAATCAGTGACGCTTTGGTGGCAGGGCGACTACCTCTACGCAGGTTCGCACTACCGGATCGACGTGATTGGCGCCGCTGACCCGGCCAGCCACTTCGCCGCGGTCAGCACCGCCTCGGTCGCCAAGGCCAAGCGGTTCATGGTCTCGGGCCGCTATCTGTGGGGCGTGCGCCAGCGCCTTGATGTCAGCGATCCGCTGCAGCCGGGAACGGCGCAAAATACCTCGGGACCGATCGGCATGGCTACCGATCTCCGGATGAGCGGTCCGATCGCGTACCAGGCCATGCAGGGCGGCGAGCTTTACCTGGTCGACTACTCAGCGCCGACCGCAGCGCGTGTGCTGGCGCGCTACCGCCTGCCTGCCGAGCCCACACAGGTTGCGCTCGGCTCGCACCACGCATTCGTCGCCGACGGCGCGGCCGGCATGCAGGTGGTGGCGCGCGACGGCCTGGTCCTCGACCAGCGCCGGGTCACGGCCACCCGCTCGACCGCGCTCGCGTACCAGGTGGCATGGCCCGCGACCGACCTCGATCTGCGCGTCGCCTGCCTGGTCACCGGCGGTACCTGCGCGGTCAGCAACCTCGATCAGGACGCGGACAGCGCGACCGTGACCTGGACCCTGCCCGGCAGCGCCGGCGACCACGAGCTGGTGGTGCAGGCCGGCAACGGCAGCTTCTTCGTCGCCACCTGGGATCGCGTCGCGGTGCAGTGAGGCGCGGAGTCGCTCGCCTGGCTGCTCTTTATCTTCCAGCACCCGGGCGCTATGGTCGCCTGCGCCGTTGTGGTCAACTTCGTCGCGGAACAGGCCTTGAGCGCAAAACGTCGCCACGCTGCTGCGCCAGTACGTTCCGGCAACCAGACCAGCCCGCCCGCCGCGCCGAAGTCGCTGGTCGGGTCGTGGCCGTTCCAGGTGCTGGCGATCGTCGCCGTCGGGCTCGCGGCATACGCAAATTCTTTTAGCGTCCCGTTCCAGTGGGACGATGAGCTCTTCATCGCCAACAACCCACTGCTCACCGATCTGAGTTACTTTTTCACGCGGTCGTCGGCCGAGGTGCCATTTCTCCACCGGTCCCTGGTTCGGCGCTACGTCACCTTTCTCTCTTTTGCCATCGACCGCAGAGTTCACGGCCTCGATGTGGTTGGCTACCACGTCTTCAATCTTGCGGTGCACCTCGGCAATGCGCTTCTCGTTTACTGTTTGGCCGTCGTGCTTTTTCGCACTCCGGTGCTCGCTGGCTCGGCGCTGGCGTCACGCCGACGGACCATCGCTCTGGCCGCAGCCTTGCTGTTCGTCGCTCATCCGATCCAGACGATGGCAGTGACGTACATCTACCAGCGACTGGCGTCTCTGGCTGCGTTGTTCTTTCTGGGATCGCTGCTCAGCTATCTGCTGTCTCGGCTATCTGCTGACCGGGTCCGCGCTGCGCTGCTGCTCGGGCTATCGCTGCTGTGCGCGGTCGCTGCGATGAAATCCAAGGAGAACGCGGCCACATTGCCACTGGTGGTGTTGCTGCTCGAGATCTGTTTCTTGCAGGGGCGCTGGCTGCGGCGTTTGCTTTGGTGCGCGCCACTGTTGCTGACGCTGGCCGTCGTCCCCCTCACCTTGCTGAGTCTGCGTCAGACGCCTGGCAGCGCGGTCGCTCGCCTGTGGCAGGTGACCCAGGTCACGCAGCGGTTCGACCGGTTTGACTATCTGGTCACCCAGCCACGGGTGATCGCGAGCTACCTGCGGTTGCTTGCGCTACCTGTCGGCCAGAGCCTGATGTACGACGTCGAGCTGTCTCACACGCTGCTCGACTGGCGGGTTGTGACGACGTCGCTGCTGCTGCTCGCGTTGGGTCTGGTTGCGGGCTGGTGTTACTGGGTCTCGCGCTCGCGCCGCAGCGAGCTGCGGCTCATCGCGTTTGCCATCGCCTGGTTCTTGGTGACGATCTCGCTCGAGTCCAGCGTCGTCACACTTGATTGGATATTGCAGGAGTACCGGGTCTATCTGCCCTCGGTCGGAGCGTTGCTCGCAACGGCGACGCTGTGGATCATGCTGCGCGCCCGACTGGCGGGTCGTCGCCTCGACCTCGCGCTGCAGGCGATCGGGCTGGCCGTGGTGGCGGCGTTGGCAGTCGCCACCAGCACCCGCAATCAGCTCTGGCAGGACCGGACCGCGCTGTGGGAGGAGGCGGTGGCGAGGGCGCCACAGACTGCGGTCGCCCGCTACAACCTTGGAAACCAGTACCTGGCCGGCCACCGGACAGCGGCGGCAATCGAGCAGTACCGTGCCGCGATCGCAGCCGATCCCGACTATTTCTATCCGTACGTCAACCTGGGCAATCTGTTGTGGCTGCAAGGCCAGCGCGACGAATCCCTCTCCCTCTTCGAGGAGGCGCTGCGCCGGAAACCAGACCTGGTGCTGGCATTGTTGAACCTGGGCGCGATTTACCGGGACGCAGGCCAGTATGCGCGTGCACAGGAATTGCTGCAGCGTGCGGTGACCGCTGACCCGGAACACGTCGAGGTGAGGCGAGCACTGGCCACGGTCTACGAGGCCAGCCGGCAACCCGCGCTCGCGCTCGAGCAGTATCGAACCGTGTTGCGGCTGAAGCCAAACGATGCCGCTGCGCAACAGCAACTCGATCGTCTGTTACGCGAGCCATCGACCCCGTCCGGCGGCGCGGTGCCGGCGCTTCATTGATTGCCGGGACCGCGAGCACCTTCGATGTCGGCGCTATAGCCAACCGTGCCGTGCCCGGTTCCGCCGAGCGGGATCTGGGCCTTGCTCTGTCGCCAGCGAAGCGTTAGCAGCGAAGCAATGGCCAGCACCAGGTAGCGGATGGATGCCACCAGGACACGAATGCGTCCGTGATCGCGCACGAGCCGCAGACTGGGCAACAAGACCAGTCCAAGAGTCGAAAAGCCATAGATGGCCAGTGCTGCGGACGGCAACTTCCAGCGTCCAACCGCGGCCAGCACCAGGCCCAGGGTGGCCAGTGCGACGGCCGCTCTTGGCAGGACCACAAGGTGCAACAATCGCATCCCGCGCGCCAAGCCCCAGTGTGCTTTTGGCCGGCCGACCAGTGCGCGCAGCAGCTCGTAAACGTATCCGGCACCTCTCCGGTGCCTGAATCCGATCAGCTCTTGCCACCGCTGTGGCACACGCAGCTCATGGGCCAGCGCGGTCGGGCACATGCGCACCCGGTTGCCGCGGGCGTTCGCGACGCAGGCCAGGTAAATGTCCTCGGTCAACGCCGCGTGCTTGAGCTGTTCGACCGCTGTCCGGCGCACCGCGTAGCACACGCCGGAGAAACCCGTCGCGGACATCACTTCGCCTTCGAGCCGCCAGAGCGCGTTCATCAGAAGCCAGTGCACGCGTTCTTCGAGCAGTCCGGTCTCGGGCACGACGTGGGCGGCTGCAATGCCCGTCTCGGGCTCGTCCTGGAGTAGCGTGATCAGCTGTCTCACGCAATCGGGCTCGAGTGTGGAGTCCGCGTCGGTGAAGACCAGATAGTCGTGCTTGAGCATGCTCAGCGCATGGATCACCTGGTGCTGCTTGCGCCGAGCCTTGCGCGCCGAGAGTAGCTGCAGCCGCTGTTCGGTGGGTTGCAGCGCTCGCACGATCTCCGCGGTCTGGTCCGTCGAGTTGCCGTCGACGACGACGATCTGGACGAGCTCGGCGGGGTAGTCGGTGCGCTGGATGTCCGCGATTTTTGCCTGGATGTAGCCCTGCTCGTTGAGCGTCGGGACCACGATGGCGATCGGCGGCAGCTCTCGTGCGAGCTTCGCTTCGCCCCGCCTCGAGCGCCTGGTGCTCGCCGTCCGGGCCAGCAACCAGAGCAGTCCGTAGTACCCGAACACCGACAACCAGAGAGACGTGGCAGTCGCTGCAAAGAAAACGGTCAGCAGCTGCACGGTCACTCACCTGCTCGGGTCGGCGCGGTCACGCGAAGAACCTCGCATTCTTGGCAAGAAAGTTGAGCACGACCTGTGGCTGCATGGAGAAGAAATAATTGATGTCCACCCAGCATGGCGCGTAGCAGGTCACGCAGTGGTGGCTGTGCAGTGATCGCCAGGCCGCGGCAACCCCTTCGGTCGCGCTGCGGCTCGAGCTGTCGCCGATGGTGAGGGCGCACGGGGCGACGCGACCGTCGGGCTGCACGACCAGGTATTCGCGGCCGGCGTGACAGCGGGGCCCTTGGCGCTGAACCCGGTCCCCGACTGGCACCGCGTCGGACTCGATTCGGTCGCGCGAGTAATCAGGCCAGCGCGCCGCATGCTGGTAGGTCGCCGGGGCGTAGAGCAGGCAGCGCCGTGTTCTGGCGAGGCGCGCCAGGCAGAGCAGGGTCTCCCGGATTTCTCCGTCCGCGGCTTTGAGGCGGGTTGCCTGGTGATACAATTCGGCCGAGCCCGAACGCATCACGCCCACCGTGATGCCCAGATGATGGGCATCGGCGAATGCCAGCAACGAGTCGAGTCCGGGCGCTGTCGGCGAGGAGAGCACGGCGTTCAGCTTCAGGGGCAGATGGATCTGACGTGCCGCGGCAATGGCTTCTTGCACCGCGGCATAGACACCCGGCCCGCGCACGCGATCGTTGGCTTCGCCGACTCCATCCAGGCTGAGCACCAGGGCATTCAACCACCGCAGCTGCTGGAGCCGGGAACTGACTGCAACTCCATTGGAGAGCAGCACACACGACATGGTGCGGCTGCGAACGCGATCGATCAGCTCTTCCAGGTCGGGGCGCAACAAAGGTTCGCCGCCGGAGAGCGTCACCCGGCGGCAGCCGAGGTCCGCCAGCTCGTCGATGATCTCGAACCACTGTGCGGTGGTGAGCTCGCTGGTGCCGCGCTGTGGCAGGCCGCAATAGGTACAGTGCAGATTGCAGCGCCAGGTCGGCATCAGGACGGCCCAGAAGATCTGCGGCTGCCCCAGCACCCAGCTCGTCGTCTGACGGCTGCGCGTCAGCGCCAGTCCGGCCGAGCGAGCAAGTCGCCGCGACAGCTCAACCACGCCGGACCGTGTTCCAGAGCGCGGCAGGCTTGAGCGCAAACACCTCCATGCGCTCGGTGTAGTAGGCAAGCCAGCAGTCGCCGCAATGGTGCGTGCGCACGTGGAGCAGCGCCTGGTCCAGGCCGTCGCGCCGAATGTTCATGGGTTTGAAGCTGGCCTCGTACTGGCAGCAGGGTACGACGTCGCCATTGGCTTCGATCCGGAGGTAATACCTGCCCGCGGGGCACGGCGAGATCCCCTCGCACGGCAGAGTCAGCTGGTCCAGGTCGGGCCAGGCGATCGCTTTCTCGTAGGCCGCGACTGAAAAGAGCAGCCCTCGACCTTGCCGCTTCCACGACGCCAGTCGACGGTGCACTTCCCGGATCTCTTCACCGGTCAGGGCGATGCCGTTGGGGGCAAGTTCCTGGTACGGCCCCCGACCGAACACCACCGGCTGGGCGTTGAAGCCGATACCGCGGCCCTCGCAGAAAAGGAGCATCTCCTCCAGATCGGCCAGGTTGTGCCGGGTCAGCACCATGTTGATGTAAACGCGCAGCCCGCTGCGGCCGAGCGCGATATCCAGGGTCTGCAGCGCGAGCCGATGAGACCCGGCGCCGCGCAGGCGATCGTTGCTCTGCTGCTGCGGCGAATCCAGGCTCAGGACCAGTTCATCGAGTTCCTGGAGCAGCGCTGGCCGCCGCGGGATGAGCGATCCGTTGGTGACCGCTGCGGTGATGAGGCCGCAGGCGCGCGACTCGGCGCACAGGTCTACAAAGTCGTCGCGCAGCGTGGGCTCGCCGCCGTGGAATTTCAAACGCAGGGTGCCGAGCGACGCCAGACGGCGGATGACCGCTCGCCATTCGCTGGTGCTCAACTGCGGGAGCTCGACCGCAGGGCAGCGACAGTAAATGCACTTCAGGTTGCATGTATTGAGGAGGCAGACCTCGGCTTCGAGCGGATGCAGCGGTCGCAAGCGATGTGCCAGGTGGCGACACGCTTGCCTCAGTTGACGAGCGGCGATCATGTGGCGTCGGCCAAACTACTCCTTGACCACGGTGATGACCGCCGCCTTGCCGTTGCCGGCGACCGCGATGCGGCCCCGGTAGCCGTCGGGCAGGTTGTCGACGATGGCCTGCGCCGAGTGCTGGGCCGACGAGTTGCGGCCGACGATGGCATTGATTCGCTCGCCGCCGATGGTCAGCATCACAGTCTGCGCCACGGTGGTCGGGGCGTCGATCGAGCTGCCGGTCACCGTGATCTTGTTGCCGCTGGCCTTGAAGGTCTGGTTGATCACCGTGTCGCCGTCGACCTTGACCTTGACGCCCGCGTTGTTGATGCGCGTGTCGAGCGGGCTGGTGCCGCCGGTTGGTGCCGCGCCGCCGTTGCTGCGGACAAAGTTGGTCATGGCCTGCAGCGCGCCCAGCGAAAGCATCAGATCGCTGCGCTTGAGTTGCTTGGCCACCAGCTCGGCTTTTTCCTGCTTGTCCAGCCCCTTGGTCTCCTGCAGGCAGGTCAGCGCGGCCTTGGCCTCGCGGGTCGTGACCTTGGTGCCGCTGCTCGAATGGACGTCGGTGAAAACCTTGAGCTGCGCGTTGAGCGCCTTGCTCGCCAGTGCTCTCAGTTCGTTGGCCATGATTTCCCTCCGCTCACCTGCAAAAGCAGTGTTGGGTTGATGACGTGGCGCCAGCGAATGCCCTCTAGCCATGCCAAGCGGCAGTACGGTTGTCAACCGGCCGGTGTCATGGCTCGCTCAGTGAAGCTCTGCGCCGCTGATCGTCGCGAAGGTCCCGATCATGCTGGCATGGGACGCCGCCATCCAGGCGCCCGATCGCGTGGCGGCCGAGACGCGCACCCCGTCGACAACGTTCGTGCTGCATACGCCATCAATCGGATCGATTCGTTGAATCGCGCTGCAACGCGCGCAGAACGCACTCGACCAGCGCGCCCGTCCCCAGCATGGCCAGGCAGACCAGCGGCATCAGGAATCGGTTGCTGTAGTGGCTCATGTTCCAGTCGTTGTACTTGGCGTAGAAGACCAGCTGAGCCAGGCAGATCAAACCTGCGGTCAGCAGCAACTTCTTCTCCCGCACGACCTTGATGCACAACAGTCCGAGGATCGCGGTGCACAGCACCCAGTTGGTGTCGACGATGCCCTTGGTGTCGTCGGACAACAACCGCCACAGCCCGTGCCAGAACGGCTGCTGGAAGTCATGGACGTGGTTGTCGAGGATGAAAGCACCAGCCGGTGTGCGGCCGATGGCCGCGCGCTGGTAGCTGGTGATCCACGGTGCGCCAAACAGCCACCAGTTGGTCACGGCCAGCGGCAGCAATCCGAGCGCATAGGCGACCGCCATCGCGCCAGCCCGACGGATGCGCCGGCGGGACCATGGCGGTTCCGGTTGCGCCGACGGCGGCGGATCGGTAGCGATCAGCCAGCAGGCGTAGCCCAGGATGATCGCCGAGAACAGCGCGTTGGGGATCTTGGCAAAGACCGAGAGCCCGAGCACGACGGCTGCGCTGTTGAACCGCCGCCTGGCCACCAGCAGCAGACCACCGAGCAGCAGCAGGCTGGCAAAGATGTCGGGCGAATAGTTGTAGGAGTAGTCGTAGAACAGCGTCGCCGTTCCGCACACGAACATCATGCCGGCCGCGGTGGCCGGGCTGTAGCACAGCCGGTTGAGGAAGAAGACCACGATCATCAGCGCCAGGAGTTGGACGATGTTGAAAGCCAGCAGCCCCGGGTTGCCCCACAGCACCCAGAATGGCAGGGAGACCACCGGTAGCAGCAGGTTGTGCTTGGGGACAAATCGATTGTCGTAGCTTGCCGCGAGCTGGCGGTTGAGCGGGTTGGTGTCGCCGATGTTGTTGCTCATGTCGAGATCGCCATCGACCCAGAGCGAGGCGATGGTGCGTTGGTAGTAGTAACAGTCGCCGCCAAGCCAGGCGTTGCTGTGCAAGCCTGCCCGTTCCAGCCGTGGCAGGTAGACGAAAAACAGCGCCAGTGCGACCAGCAGCGCGATGCCGAGGTCGGTCGACACGGGCAGGCGGCGCAGCCAGTCAATGACCACGCGCGTCGTCGTCAGTAGAGCGGGCATCGCGCCATGAGAGCACGGCTGGGCGGGCGGTTCAAATGGCGGTGGCAGGATTCGGCTCGCCCGGCCGTTCGTGCGCGATCGCGCAATTGCCAGAGGCGGCCGTCGGCGCTAGGTCTTGCAGCACACCGACGTGTCCCAGGTGCGGCTGGTGGAGCTTTCGACCGACAACGCCGTGAGCGTCGCGACGCGGCGCCGCGCGATCTCTGGCTGGTCACTGGTCGCGCCACGGTGCTGGATGATAGCGTCCAGCTATCGGTCGAGGGGTTCGAGGAGCGACCGGCGATCGTGCTGCGCGGCCGGCGGGCGCCGGGCAATCCGCTGGCCGTGCTCTCGGCGCTGCTGCTGGGCAGCGGGCTGCTGTTGATCGGTCGCCTCTTCGTTCGTCGGTTCGACTGACCACTGCATGCGCGGCGCGACCGCGCTGCTATGTCAATGCTGCAGGGGGAGCGCGCACATGACGTCGACACTCGAGATTCTCGGATTCATGGCGGAGCAGACCGAGAAACACAGCCGTCTCTTTGAGGCCGGCAGCACACCACGGTTGTTGACCCTGGTTGGCACTTGCCGCGGTCCGGCGGTGCCGCTTGACGTGGCCGTACGCCGGATCGCACAGCTCGGCATCGAGGTGGACCGCAGCGCGCTGCGCATTCAGCTGCGCGGGTCGCTGCCGCGGCCGCTGCGCAAGGACGAGTGCGCGTCCGTGGTGATTGCCGACTACCTCCGCTACCGCGGCTACCAGATCAAGACCGAGGACCAGGGCACCACGGCCGGGCGCGACCCGGTCGCGACCCTGGCCAGCGGCGACGTCGCGCTCGACGGCCGTCGCGTCTACACGGTTCACCTCGGGCCCAACGTGCTCCAGCTGTTCGAGCGCATCCCCTATGAGGAGATCCTGCGCGACGTGGGGGCGGTCACGCTCGCGGTCGTCGGCGTCGGCGTGCAGGCCAATATCTCGCCACGCTTCGTGTTCCACCACGAGCAGCGGGCGGACGCGATCGTGTTGTTCTTCGGCGAGGGCCATGCGAACAAGAGCTACCTCAACTTGCAGCACAACGCCCGGGTCTGCCATCTGGTCCTGGATCAGGGCACGGGCGCGGGCTGGGTTCTGTCCGGCCGCCAGCAGGAGTTTGCGCCGGCTGACGAGCCGGTCGCTGCGCGTGCGATCGAGACGGGCTTTACCTCTGGTGGCTGGGGCCGGCCGCACCGCTACTTCCGGTTCACGGCCGAGACCTGGACCGAGATCGAGCCGTGACCCGCGCGCCGGGTCGCACCTTGGCGCGGCATTTCGCGAGTCGGTGGTTCGCCGCGCGCTGCTGGTGATCGGTTTCTCAGCGGCGGGGCAGGATAACGCTCGACCTCACTCGGCAGCGCCCAGGATCAGGGCCAGCATGCCCATCTTCATGGCGACGCCGTAGAACGCCTCTTCCCAGTAGCGGGCATGGCGCAGGTGGTCGCAATCCATGGGCAGCTCGTCCATGCGCGGCAGCGAGTGCAGGATGATGGCGTCCTTCTTGGCCTTCTTCAGCATCATCTCGCGCGTGATCTTGTACTGCGGCGGGGTGGTGCCCTTTTGCACGTCCCCGACCTCGACCCGCGACTTGGTGTAGTCGGCCTGCACCACCGGCTCCATGTAGATGACGTCGCAGTCGTGGATGCAGCTCTCGGTGCTCTCGGCCAGCTTGTACTGCACGTTCATCTCGTCCAGCTCGGCCAAGAACTCCTTCTTGGGCGCCATGTCCGGCGGCGCGACCAGGTAGAGCTTGAGGTCGAACTGCGACGCCGCGTAGCAGAGCGAGTGCATGGTGCGCATGCGGTGGTCGCCGACCGCCAGGATGGTCAGGCCGTCGATGCGACCGATGGTGCGGTGCATCGTGTACAGGTCGGTCAGGATCTGGGTCGGGTGCTCGCCCCAACCGTCGCCGCAGTTGATCACCGGCACGCTGCAGTGCTTGGCCGCCTCGGCCGGCGCGCCCTGCTGGAAGTGGCGCATGGCGATGACGTCGCCGTAGTACTCCAGCATGTGCACGGTGTCCTTGATCGACTCCTGGTAAAAGTCGCCAGCGCGCGTCATCTTGGCATCGCTGAAGCCGCACACGCTGCCGCCCAGCCGCAGCATGGCTGCCTCGTGCGACAGCCGGGTGCGGGTGCTGGGTTGATAAAACGCAGTGACCATGGTCTTGCCGGCCAGCAGATCGCTGTTGCGCCGCTTGCGTGCGATCGGCTCCAGCTCCTGCGCCACCTCGAACAGCCGGTAGAACTCGGCGCGTTCCCAGTCCTTCAGCGAGAGAATGTCCTTGCCCAGAAAGCTCCTCATCAGTTCCTCCGTGTCCCGTCGGGTGCGTTGAGTGTCAATTTTTTCCAAAGAGCTGATCGAGCGCAGCCGGGTCGGGTGCAATCTTCTTCGGCTCGCCCGCCACCTTCATCACCGACGCCACATCCTTGAGGCCGTTGCCGGTGATCAGCATGACGATGTTCCAGTTCGGGTCGACGATGCCCTGCTTGACGGCCTGCTTCAGACCGGCCCACGAGGTGGCGCCGGCCGGTTCGGCAAACACCGCGGCTCCGCGCGCCACCTCGAGGATGGCGGCCAGGATCGCGCTGTCGTCGACGGTGACGCCAAAGCCCTGGCTCGCCTTGACCGCCTGCACCGCGGCGTCGCCGTCGCGCGGCAGGCTGACCGAGATCGAGTCGGCCACGGTGTCGCCGCTGACCGGTCGAATCACGCCGTCACCGTTGACTGCGTTGACGATGCTGGCGCTGCCGCTCGCCTGCACCGCCAGCAGCCGCGGCAGCCGGTCGATGAAGCCGATCGCGTGAAAGTCGCAAAAGCCCTTCCAGACGCCGCTGATGATGTTGCCGTCGCCCACCGGCACCACCACCAGGTCGGGCACCTGCCAGCCGAGCTGCTCGCAGATCTCAAAACTGACCGACTTCTTGCCCTCGCGCGTGTAGGGATTGAAGCCGGTGTTGCGGTTGTACCAGCCAAAGCGACGGGTGGCCTCGAGGCACAGGTCGAACGCCTGGTCGTAGGTGCCCTCGACCGCCAGCACCTCGGCGCCAAAGGCCAGCAACTGGGCGATCTTGGCGCGCGGCGCAGTGGCCGGCACGAAGATGCGCGTCTTGATGCCCAGCGACGCCGCCAGCACTGAGGTGGCCGAAGCTGCATTGCCGGTCGAGGCGCCGGTCACCAGCTCGGCGCCGAGCTCGCGCGCCCGCAGCAATGCGATCGCGCTCGCCCGATCCTTGAACGAGGCGCTCGGATTGCGGCCGTCGTCCTTGATGCGCAGCGACTTGAGGCCGATCGACTGCGCCAGTCGCGGCGCCGGCAGCAGCGGCGTCCAGCCGACGTTCGGGGAGTCGATCTTCGACGCCACCGGGTAGAGCGGCGCGTAGCGCCACATGGTGTGGTCGTCGTTGCGCTTGAGCTCGTCGCGCTTCCAGCCCGCCTTGATCGCGGCGTAGTCGTACTCGACCTGCACATTGCCGCCGCACTTCGGGCAGATATAGACCGCCGGCCCGACGCCAGTGACCGCCTGGCACTTGACACAGCGCAGGCCGGTGACGTGTTCGCGGCCGGCCGCGGTCACGGCACGATCCTGGTGCCGGTCTCGCCGCGCAGCGCGCGCGCCAGGTTGGGCGGATCGGTGATCAGGCCTTCCTGGCCGCCGTTCTCGATGTACTGCACCACCGCCTTGACCTTGGGCAGCATGCTGCCCGGCGCAAAGTGGCCCGCTTCGATGTATTTCTTGGCCTCGGCCACGGTCATCTTGTCGATCGACTTCTGGTCGGGCTTTTTAAAGTTGATGCAGACCTTTTCGACCGCGGTCGAGATGATCAGCAGGTCGGCCTTGATGTTGTTCGCCAGCAGGCCCGACGCGAAGTCCTTGTCGATCACGGCATCGGTGCCGACCAGCTCGCCCTGCTCGTTGATGACGACCGGGATGCCGCCGCCGCCCACCGCCACCACCACGAAGCCGTGGTCGAGCAACTTCTGGATGGCGTTGAGCTCGATCACCTCCTTGGGCAGCGGCGACGCCACCACCCGCCGGTAGCCGCGGCCAGCGTCCTCGACGACGTTCCAGCCCTCGTTGGCCTTGCGCTCGTCGGCGGTCGCCTTGTCCATGAAGGTGCCGATCGGTTTGGACGGCTTCTTGAATGCCGGGTCGTTGCGGTCGACCAGCACCTGGGTGACCACGGTCGCAACCGGCACCTTCTTCGGCCAGTCGCGCATGATGTTCCACATCGCCTGCTGGATGTTGTAGCCGATCGCACCCTGGGTATCGGCGCCGCACGAATCCAGCGGCACCATGTGCAGCTCCTTGGAGGCCAGCTCCGAGCGGCGCAGGATGAAGCCGACCTGCGGACCGTTGCCGTGGGTGATCACCAGCCGGTGGCCCTGCTGCAGCAGCGGCGCCACGTGCTTGCACGTCTCCAGCGCCGACAGGTACTGGTCGTGCACGGTCTGGTGCTTGTCGTCGAGGATCAGCGAATTGCCGCCAACGGCGAGAACGATCAGCTTGCTGTCACCGGACATCGGACACCTCGTCCCCCGAAAAAAATGTGGCGTCGACAAATAGCAGATCCGGCGTGGTCAAGCCAAGCGGTGCGTGGCTGGCTTCAGGCAGCACTACAGGTCCAACATCGTCCGGATGGTCCGGGCGAAAAGTGCGCTGCCGGTGCTGTTGGCCGGTGCCTCGAAGCGCGCCTTGGCCCTGGCCATCTCGACGGCCTGCCGCTCGTTCTGCAGCTGCATCCGCGCCGTCTCGACGTCGCGCAGCCGCGACTTCTCGACGCCACCGCTGGCGTTGAACTCGAGGACCTTGTTGAGCTCGTCGGCGTCGAACCAGGTGCCGTGGTCGCGGCAGACGTCGACGATCACACCGCTGCGGCGGGCATAGTTGACCGGGTTCATGTGGCGCTTGCAGACCGGGCACGAGATGTAGGCCGGTCGCTGGGCCGGCAGCTTGTCGGCCGCTGCCACTGGATCGGCCACCGGCAGCGCCTGCGGCAGCACCGTCTCCAGCCGCTTGGGTACGTCGGCATAGATGTGTTCGAGCGTCTGGTTGTCGAGCCACATGCCCAGGCACTGGCCGCACACCTCGACCGGGTAATCCGAGCAGGTCTGGTGAAACAGCGGCTGCCGGCAGCGCGGGCAGTCGCGGGACGACGCGCGGGTGGTTTCGGCGGTCAGCGGCCGCACCGTCGCGCCGCACTGGTCGCAGAACTTGGCCTCCTCGCGCAGCGCGGCAAAGCAGGTGGGGCAGTTGTTGCGGGTGAGCTGGGTGTGGCAAAAGTGGCAGCGTTGCGCCCTGGCCTCGACCGTGCCGCCGCACGACGGGCAGCGGATGGCTCCCAGCTCGTGCTCGGGCACGGTCAGCTGGGCGCGGCAGCGGCACTGCAGCACTGTGCCGGTCGGGTATGACCGGACGTCGTAGTGCAGGCCGCAAGCGGTGCAGGAGATGATCATGGTGCGACCCCGGGGTGGTGACAAAATGCATGCTAGCGGCGGCCGCAACACCTGGTCAACGCGCGGCACTTGGGTGCGATCGCAGTCCGCGCTACAATGGCGTCGACCGGTAGGAGGTGTGGTCCAGATGAGACTGTTAGCCGCGTTCGTGATGCTTGCTGCGATCGGAGCATGGCTTGGTTGCGCCTCGGCCAACGAGCAGGCGCTGGCCAAGATGTCGGCCCAACAGCGCGCATATCTCGACGACAAACTCGGTAGATTGCGGCCCGACATGAGCGAGCGCCACGTCACCGAGGTGCTTGGGTTGCCGACCCGTGGCGCCGGCGAGCCGCGCGTCTGCTACACCGCGCCCGGCAGCGAAAAGCCGACCGAGGTGTGCATCCGTTTCGAGCTGTACAAGGCGCGCTATGTCGACTGGATGGTGCTGGGCGACAACGGCTTCAGCTACAGCGTCGACCTGCAAAAGCCAGAAAAATAGCTGCTGCCTAAGACTTCTTTAGCGTCCGCAACTCGGCGCCCAGTTTGGTCATGTTGCGCACCACTGCCGGGACGCGTCGGAACAGGTGGATCGGACTCTTGCGCTGCTCCTCGACGCCGACCGGGATCTCGAGCACGCTGCGGCCCATCTTCTGCGCGCGGATCACCAGCTCCGAGGCAAACAGGTCCTTGTCGAAGACACAGGCGCCCAGCACCGGCGCCATGCGCTCGCGGTTGAACGCCTTGAGACCGTGGGTGTCGGTGCCGCGAAAGCCGGTGGCCAGCCGCAGCATGTTGTTGTAGACGCGCGTCGCAACCTTGCGCACCAGTGGCCGCCGATCGTCCGAGCCGGGCAGCGCCTTGCTACCGACGACCAGATCGACCGAGCCCTCGCGTAGCAACGCCAGCGCCCGGGTGTGAAAGCCGACGTCGCAGAGGTCGATCTCCTCGCACACCACGTACTGGCCGCGCGCGATCACGGCGCCGCTCTTGAGGGCCTTGCCGTAGTTGGGCTCGGCCGACTCGATGATCACCAGCTCCGGGATGTCCGGCTTGAGCAGGTTGGCGACCATCACCGTGCGGTCGACGCAGCCGTTGGCGCTCAGGATCAGCTCGAAGTCGAGGCGGATGCGGCGCAGTTTCTCGGTCAGCCCGCGCACCGCCCACTCGACCGTGGCCTCCTCGTTGTAAACCGGGATCACGACCGAGACCTCGGGAGCGCTGGCGTGCGATTTCGCCTGGGTCATTCTCGGATCTCCATGTTGTCCGTCGACCACGCTTATCATCGATGGCAATGGGCGGCTAGCTCTTGCGCGACATCAGCTCGGCCATCATCGACTGGTACTCCTTGCTCGGGTACAGCTCCATCGACATCTCGAGCGCCTCGCGCACCAGCTTGAAGTCGCCGCGCAGCGAGGCCAGCTCGGCGTGGCGGGCCAGGATGCTGGCGGCCGACTTGTAGTCGAGCGTGCCGAGCGCGGCGCGCGCCTGTTTACGTCCCTCGCGGTCGCTGAGCTGGTTGTAGGCCTTTTCGACGACGACCATCACCTTGCGTGCCAGCTCGGGCGCATGCTTCACCAGCGGGCTCGACGCGCCGAAGCGGTCGCGCCGCTTTTGCAACTTGTCGTGCAGCACGTTGGGGTGCTCGGACCAGTGCACCCCCAGCTGGTCGAACGCGTTGGTCTCGAGCAGCCGCTCGCACTCGGCCTCGAACTGGACGCGCGGGTCCTCGTTGGGGTTGTAGCGCGCATCCTGCAAGAACTCGATCAGCTTGTAGGTGAGCAGGATGAAGACCAGGCGCACCGAGGTCGGCCGCAGCATGCCGGCCACCCGCATCATCTCGGACAGGTTGCGCGTGCCGTCGAGCACCACGTCGAGAAAACGCGCCTCCTTGGGGTCGAGCTTGAGTCCGTACATCACCGGCGACATCTGCGCCATCGGGATCGGGTAGAGACTCCAGAGTGGGCCGAGCGCCACTTCGAGGTCCTGGGTGCGCGGCTCGCGTAGCGTGCGCCGCAGCAGATCGTTGACGATGCCGCGCGGGTCGCGCGGTTGCCTGTTGGCCGGGATGCGGTCTGGCAGCACTGGCGCCATCGAGAGGGTGCCGCTGGGCAGCAGCGCGATGCGCAACAGAGCTTCTTTCTCGTCGTCGTTGGTGAACATGGCGCCCGAGCGGAACGGGATCTCGAGGTGTCCCTTGTCGTATTCGATCCTGAGCGTTCCGGTTGCGCGCAGCTTGGCCAGGCCATACAGCAGCTCGATCAGCGTCGAGTGGTTGGCCAGCCGTGGGTCGGGCGGTACTGCCAGGTTGAGCTGCAACATGGCTGGTGGCGAGTCGGGGTTGCGCATCGGTCGCGGCGCGAGCGTGATCCCGCCGCTGCCGCCAGTGGACCGCGGCGCATCAAACGGTTGCATTGCCGGCGCCTGGATGGCGGCGGCTGCCATCTCGCGCATGCGTTTGAGCGCTTCGATCACCTGGAACGGCTGGGTGAAGATCAGCGCCACTTTATCGCCCTGGGCGAACACGACCTGGGCCACCAGTTCCTCGCTCGGCGTGCCACCGGTCAGCGCGAGCCGCACGGACAGGTTGCCGAAGCCAGGCGCCTTGCCGACTGCCTCGACCATGAAGCCGCTGGACTTGTGCAACTCCTCCTGCACGGCGTCGATCGAGGCGACGCTGGGAAACGCGATGGTGTTGTTGACCAAGGTTGGAGCGGGCGCTGCGACCGGAGGAGGGGCTGCGGCGGCCACTGGCTCGGCAGTCAGCGGCGACGGTGCGGCTGGCGCGACCGTCGTCGCGGGTGCGGGCGCGGTTCCGGGCGGTGGCGGCTCGATCGCCGCCGGCGCAGCGCTGGGGGTTGCCTCGGCCGCGGCGATAAAACTCACCGGCAGCGGCACTTCTGACGTGACCGGTGCAACGGCTGCTGCGGTCGCGGCTGCGGCTGTTACTGCTGCTGCGGTCGCGGCGGTTGCTGCTGCGACAGCTGCTTCCGCTGCGGCCAGATTGGTCTCGACGCTGCGCACCAGCACCGCCAGTTGATCGCGGACGTGGTCGTCGCCACCGACCATCGTCAGCATCGACAGCTCAGCGCGCTGGCCGACCATCTGCACCTGGGTGGTGACGCGGTCAGCGATGCCCGGCACTTCGATCTGCATCGCGAATGGCTGCAGCGGCGCGAGCGGCGCGAGCGATCGCACGGCGAATGCGCCGCGGTGCATGGATTTGCGATAGGCGTCGAGAAACGCCTCGGCGCTGGCGAACTTGAGCACGCCACCGTCCAGTACCGGTGGCGCAAATGTCGCACTGGTCGCGACCACGCTGTCCCCGTCGCGTCGTCGGGGTAACCCACCCGCTCGCGGCTGCGATGCTAGCAGCTTGCCCCGACGAGATAAACAGGGGGCCGCCAACGGTCGTCTCAGCGCGGCGCGGTCGCCTCCTCCAGCAGCACCAGCTGTGTGGGCTCGAGCCGTGCCCGCACGCCCACCGGCAGCGCCAGGTTGGGCGCGCGATGTCCGATCGGCAGTCCGCGCGCGACCGGTACCTGGAGGTCGGCCAGCCCGCGCGCCAGCGCGTCGTCGACGCGAATGCTGCCATCCTTCTCGTCGCAGTCGCTAAAAGTGCCGAGCACGATTGCTGCGACCCGGTCGAGCAATCCGGCCATGCGGATCTGGGTCCACAGCCGGTCGACGCGATAGGGGCGCTCGCCGGCGTCCTCGACGCACAGGATGCAGCCGTCGAGGTCCGGACAAAACGGGGTGCCGACCAGGTGTGCGAGCAGCGTCAGGTTGCTGGCGTACAACGTGCCCTCGACCGGCGCCGTGAGCTGCGGTCCCGCGACCGGATAGCTCAGACCGATCGCGCTGCCGCTCAGCAAGCGCCACAGCAGATCGCGGCTCGCAGCCGGCTCGTCGGCGAGCGAGGTGATGACCGGGCCGTGCAGCGCCACGCAATGCAGACGCTGGTACCAGAGCGCGATCAGCGCGCTGATGTCCGAGAAGCCGATCAACAGCTTGGGTCCGCTTGGCCGGGCATCGGCCAGGCGCGGCAGCAGCCGGCTCGCACCGTAGCCACCGCGTGCGCACCAGATGGCGGACACGCTGGGATCGGCGAGCGCGTCGAGCAGGTCCTGCGCCCGTTCGTCGTCGTCACCGGCCAGGTAGGCGCTGCTCTTGAAAGCGTTGTCGGGCACTTCGCCGTACAGCCCCCAGCTCAGCAGCCGCTCGAAGCCGCGATTGAATGCGCTGTGGTCAAAGGGACTGGCCGGCGCGACCACGCGCACGTGGTCGCCCGGGCGCAAGCGCGGCGGGCGAGCGATGGCAGGCTGCGGCATGGGGTCTCCGGCGTGATGGCGCCGAGGCGCGCGTGGCACCGTCTTACCAGAGGGCCCCGGCCTGGGCTATAGTCCAGACGTTGCCGCGCAACCGGCGACCTGGGGGTTGCATGTGGGCGTGGATCTTGAGCGCAGCGCTGCTGGCGCCGACGCAACCGAGCGATGCGCCGACCGCGGATAGCCAGCCAGCGCCAAAGACCTGGAGCCAGCTCGAGGAGCGCTACCTGCTCGAATGTCGGGCGCCGGTCGGCCTGACCGTCGAGCCGGTGCTGCGCACGATCCGCGGCGTCAACTACCGCATCGAGGGCAGCCGGGTGGTGCGCGACGGCGCGCCGCCCAAGCGCATCGTGGTCGGCGTGCTGTCCGCACTCAAGGACGTCACGCCCGAGACGCGCGCCAATGTGAAGAAAGCGGTGGCCGCCTTCGAGCGGGCCAAGGTCGACGTGGTGGTCGCCAATGGCGACGTCGCGCTCAATGAGTTCGACCTCGAAGAGGCGATGAAGCTGCTCGGCCAGACTGGCTTTCCCACCTTCGTGCTGATCGGCAACTCCGAGGGACGCGGAGCTTTCAACCGCGCCTTCACGCTGGCCGAGAAGGACTACTCCAACCTCTTCAACCTCAACTGGGTGCGCCACGTCGACCTCGGTCTGATCGATCTGGTGTCGCTGGCCGGCTACTACAACCGGCCGTTCATCCACCAGAAGTCGGGCTGCTATCTGGCACCCGAGGATGTCGAGGAGACGGGCCGCCTGGTCGACGAACTCAACACCAGGCAGCGCACGGTGGTGCTGGTGTCGCATGCACCGCCCAAGTCGCGCGGCGTCGACGCCATCGATCGCGCCGACCAGTTCGGCAACGTTGGCGATCCCGAGATCCTCAAGCTGGTCGACGAGCGCAAGATTCATTTCGGTCTGTTTGGCCACATTCTCGAATCGGGCGGCCGGGCCGCCAGCGACGTGCGCCTGGGCAAGCTGGCCAAACCGAAGAAGAAGCTTCCCCAGCTGTACGTCAATGCCGGCGCCACCTCGGCCATGCCCTGGCAATTGCTCGACGGCAAGACCGCGCACGGCATGGCCGCGATCGTCACCTTCGACGCTGGCGGCGCGAGCTACGAGATCATCAAGCTTCGCTAATTTTCTTTGAGGGGCTGTCCCCCGACGGGGACTTCCAAGGGTCGTCGGCCAGCCCCTCTGCCATCGAGGAGACCTCGATGGCATTCACCCAAGCAGCACAGTCATGGCGCATTCAGCGAGCCGATGATGCCTGCCAGGTCGACCTGCGGCCGGTAGTGCAATTCGCGCCGCGCCCGCGAGTCGTCGACCAGGCAGTTGTACTGGAGGTGCGCCAGCTCGGGCGGTGGAAAGGTGGTCAGCCGCGCTTTCCACATGGCGTTGAGCATGGCCAGCGCGGCGGGTTTGGGCACCGGGATGCTGCGCCGGCCCAGCTCGCGCAGCAGCGTCGACAGTGGCGCCACGCCCGGACCCACGATGTTGTAGATGCCGCGGCTGCCGCGCTTGAGCGCCAGCCGCATCGCGTTGATGACGTCGTCAGCGTGCACCAGCTGGATCAACGGATCGAAACCGAGCAGGGTCAGCACCGGGTCCAGCCGCAGGTAGGTGGTCGGCGCGTTGCGCACGCCCGGCCCGACGATGTGCACCGGTCGCAGCACAACCACCTCGAGCTCGGGGTGCTTCCAGAAGAACGACTGCACCAGCAGGTCGACCGCGATCAGGTCCTGGATACCGGCAAACGACTGCGACGCCATCAGCGGCGCGTCCTCGGTGTGGTAGCCGCCCGCCTCGGGACGTGGACCGTAGATGTTGGCGGACGACAGGAAGATGAACTTGCGCACGCCGTGCTTGCGGCAATACTCGAGCAGCTTGGTGGTGCCCCAGATGTTAAACGAGTAGTGCACGCTCAGATTGGCGCGCGGGTCGTGCACGATGTTGAGGTGCAACACCGCGTCGATGTCGCGCTTGCGAAAGATCCCTTCGGCCGCCTTGCGCCGGATGTCGACCTGCTGGTGAGCGACGTCCTTGGGCAGGTCGGTCAACGGCCGGCGGTCGATGCCGACCACGTCGAAGTCGCGGTGAAAGCTGCGCGCCACCAGCCGGCCCAGGTTGCCGGCGATGCCGGTGATCAGGATGCGCTGGCGCGCGGCCATCGTGTTCCCCTCAGCTGAAGATGCGCCTTCCGCGCTCGCGCAGGCCGTGTTCGATCAGCTTCTGCACCTGCACCGTCACTTGCTGGATCTTGCGATCGATCGCCGTATCGTCCTCGTCCTCGTCTCCACTGAAGGTGAGTGGCTTGCCGAAGTAGATGCGGTACTTGGTCGGCAGCGGCAGCGGCAGCAAGGTCGGCGTGATCGGCATCGCCGGCATGTGCAGCAGCCGCGCCAGTGGTTTCACGTCGAACAGCGCCAGCGCCTGTTCCTCGGCGCCGATCACCGCGGTTGGCACGACCGGCGCGTCGCTGGCCAGCGCCAGCCGCATGAAGCCGCGGCTAAAGGTCTTGAGCTGGTAGCGCTCGGTCCACAGCTTGTTGATGCCGCGGGTGCCCTCGGGAAACACCAGCACCGCCTCCTCGGCCTCGAGCAGGCGGCGGCACGAGTCGGGGTCGCCCACGATCTGACCGACGCGCGAGAAGAAGTAGGAGACGAAAGGCAGGGTGGACGACCAGCGCTCGACCATGGCGCGCACCACCCGCGGTTGCGGCGCGCTCAGAAAGACCGCGCCGATGACCATGGCTGCGTCGAAGGGCAGCTGTCCGCCGTGGTTGGAGATCAGCAAAGCGCGCCCGGCCGGGATGTTCTCGCAGCCGTGGGTCTCGACCCGGAAGTAGTATTTGTAGAAGTACTGGCCGATCGCGATCGCGTAACGGAAGAAGTCGGGCGAAAATCCGAACGGGTCGAAGCCAAACTCGTTGAGATTGTCGCGCGGCAACAGCGCGAGGCGGCGCTTGACCTCGGGGTCGAGCATCCGGTCGACCAGGGTCTCGCTCAGCTCGCTGATCGGCGTCCCCATCGCCGCCAACGTTAGACGCGGTTGGTCGTCCGATCAAGTTGTGTCAGAAAAAACTGTGTCGGAAAAAACTGTAACAGAGAAAACTGGAGCGCGCGCGATCAGACCTGGGTCTGCATCGTCTGCTTGACGCCGCTGGTCGCTTTTTCGACCACCTTCGAGGTCAGCTCAAGCTCCTGCGAGTACTTGTAGACGCCAGCCTGGATCGCCAGCAACTCCTGCTGGCCAAAGTGCTTGCCGCTGGTCGCCATCTTGATGATCTCGTCGAGCTTGTTCTGGCCGTCGACGATGCCGGAGAGCATCTTCTTGAAGCCCTTGCCGGTGGTCTCCTTGCTCGCGTCGACAGTCTTGACGCCGAGCGAGGCATCGGTGGAGTTGAGCTTGGCCGCTTGCAGCGTCTCGATCGCCTTGTTGGGCGCCTCGACCTGGCGCACGTTGTTGACTTGTTGTGGCCCCTGCGTGCCCTGGACCTGCTGCGCCTGCATCACGTCGTTGAACTTGTTGGGCTGCACCTGCTGCTGCTGCACCTGCTGCTGAGCTTGCTTCTGGATCTCCTCGACGATCTTTGCCGAGGCCTGACCCAAGCCGGCGACTGGATTTGCCATAACAGCCTCCTCGGAGCACCTGACCAGGCACCCCGCAACCACATCTATTATCGGCATGCCGCGTGTCAGGTTGCTGCTCTGTACCAGCAACTCCGTAATATATCCGATAAGTTATGATCCGCAGGCCAAGGCATCGCAATATCTGGACTAATCGGTATCGTGGATCAGCTCGCGCAGCAGGCGCGACAGCTTTTCGACCGCCTTGGCGTGCAGGCGCGACGTCCAGCTCTTGGACAGACCAAGCGCGTCGCCCACCTCCTGCAGGCTCATCTCCTTGAAATAATACATCTTGAGCAGCGTGCGCTCCTGCTCCGGCAACCGCTCCAGGGCGTCGCGCACATACTTTTTCATCTGCACGTCGCCGACCTTGATGTCAATCGGCTCGGCCTCGACGTCCTGCAGTTGCAGCCCCTCGATCCCCTCGAGGCTGGTGACGTAGATGGTGACCAGGTTCTGCACCGCCTCGGCGAGCTCGGTCACCTCGTCCTCGGCGCTCTTGCCCTCGTCGCCGACTGCCACCCGTTCGGCTACATTGCTGAGGTAGGAGTTGGCGCGCTCCTCAAACCGGAACCGCGCGTATTCGTTGCGCGAAACCCAGCCCATATTGCGCAGACCGTCGTAGATGGCGCCGCGGATACGGTAATAAGAAAAGGTCATGAAGTTGGCGCCAAAGCGCGGATCGAAACGGTTGGCAGCCTCGAGCAGCCCGACCATGCCGTACTCGACCAAGTCGTCGAACTCGATCTCTTTGGCCAGGCTCTTCTTGATCTTGCCGGCGATGGAGCGGACATAGGGCAGATACTGGTCGATCAGGTCGTGCTGGTTGACCTTGCCATCCGCTGCGATGGCGGCCGGCCGCTCCTTGAGCGCGGGTGGGGCAACTGGCGCCACCTCGGGCACGGTCACAGCGGTTGGATCTGGTTGCACCGGTGGCAACACCGCGGGCGGCGCTGCGGGTTTGGCCGCGCCCTTCTTGCGGCTCGGTGCAGGTGTCATCTGTTCCACCGCCCGAATTGCCTGTTGCCTCGATAATAGAAAGCCACTGGTGACACCGTCAACAAAACGGCCTGGCTCGCGGTGCGTGGTTCGCTGCTCTCCGCTGTCAGGTCAGTGCTCTGCTCAGGACTTTGCAAGTCGCAGCAGCTGGGAATGGAGTTTTTGAGCAAGCTCCTCGTCGCGCTCGATCAGGTCGGTGACCGACTCCTCCATGCGTTTGATGCCATTGCCCTTGAGCCCCTTGAACCGATCGCGGATGACCGCCTTGACAAAGCGCTTGGTGGTTTCGGACTTGTCCTGTTTGCCCTGCGCCAGATCCTTGGCCACGCCCATCAGCTCGTCGAGCAGGGCCGACCGCATCTGCCGCACCATCGCCTCGGTCGATTCGACCTCGCCGGCGCGGCCCACCATCTGCGCGAACCCGGCGCCCCGCACGCCCTTGGCGCCCTTGGCCTTGCCTGCGCCGCTGGCCTTGGCGCCGCGCGTCGGTCCCGAGGGTCGTCGTATCTGCATCGACAACTGACTACCTCCCGCGCCCTACCGGCCATCCTGGTAAAGGCCGCTTTCCAACCGCGCTGCGCACTGGCCCAGCCTGATTATCGGCGGCGCCGGCCGTTCGATTCGGTCAAAACAGCGGCGCGCCGCACAGCGATCAGGGCAGCTTCTCGAAGCAACCGACCTGGTGCGCTTCGAGCAGGCTGCGCGCGAAGTCAGCGGCCAGGCTGTTGGGTTCCATCTCGACGGCGGCCTTGAGCTCGGTCAGCGCCTCGTCGAACTTCTTGAGAAAGATCAGCGCCTCGCCGACGTGAGCGCGAGCGAGTGCCGAGCTGGGGTTAACCTTGAGCCCCTCGCGGTGCGACTTGAGCGCCTGCTGGAACTTGCCCTGCGAAAAGTACATGTTGCCGAGCGCCACGTGCGGGATCTCGCTGTGCGGGATCAGGGCAGCCACCCCCATGAAGACCTCGGCCGCCTCTTTAAACTTGTTGAGTTCCATGTACAGGTAACCGGCTTCGAGGAGCAGCGCCACCTCGCTCTGCGGCACCTCGACGATGCCCTTCACAATGTACTCGCTCATCGTGGTTCCTCGTCGCTGATACTCGGCTGGCCGCATTCTCCGGCAGAACGCTCGTCGGTAACAAGGAAAAAAAATGCGGATAAAAAAAAGGCGGCGCTCGCCGTGAAGCAAGCGCCGCCTGTCGTTACCAGAGACCGACTACCGGACGTTGTTGATGGTCGACTTCGCCGTGTCGTGCTTGGTCTTCATCACGTTCGAGATCGTCGAGAACTGACGATTCTCGGCCTGCATCTTCTCCTGCAGCTGCAGGTATTGCAGAGAGAAGCTCATCTGCATTTCCTGCATGTCCTTGGTCTGGTCGAGCAAGGCCTGCTGCGAGTTGGTCCCGCCGCTTCCGCTCGTGCCACCCGAAGCGCCAGTGGGGTCGCTCATCGTCGGGCCGGTGCCCGGAATGGACTGGGTGCCGTCGGCGCCGTAACCGCCGCCCATGGCCGATGCCGCCTGATTGGTGGCAGCCGACACCACAGCGCCGCCAGGCACAAAGGGTGCGGCGACACTGGTCGCGCCTGCAACAGCGCCCGCGCCAGTGGCCACACCATTCCGCACCATAGTGCCAAAATCGGTCCGTGGCGTCTGGCGCACCGAAGTGGTGCCAGAATCCAGCTGGACCGACCCAGAGCGACCCGTGCTAGTGGTAGGAATGACAGGCATGGCTGGCTAACCTCCCTCCCGACCTTTTTGTCGGGACGTTATCCGTTGTCTACGTAAGAATTATCGCTCGCTCGCCCTACTTGTTGCCCCGATCTTTGACCGATGGCCGGGCGGCGCCGCGAACCCTCATTTGGGAGCCGGGTCGGCCAGTCCAGCCTTGGTTTGCCAAAGAAATTCAAGCAGATCCTGGGTTCGCTCGTAGGCACCGATAGCCTTGCGCACGGCCCCCTTTTCGCGCGCATTGCCGCTTTCGGCCAGCTCGCGCAGGGCGGCCAGGCGCTGTTCGGGGCCGCTCCAGTCCAGCTTGTCTTGCTCGATCACGTGCTCGATGGTCGGAAAGCCGGCGCTGGTCGACACGGCTACGGCCGCCTGGCCTTTCTTCTTGCCAGCCGAAAGTGGCACCTTCTGGGCATCGGAGGCCTTGAACGTCTTGAGGTCGGTTTTGGGTTTGGCCATCGGCTGTGCTCCCTGGCGTGAGTTGAAATATCGACCGATCGGGCGCCGGGTTGCTAGGCGTACGGGTCGGTTGCCGGTGTTGCGCACTTCTCTTCGACGTTGCTGGTACCATCCTTGTCGACATCGCAGGGCGAGGCGCCGGATGCAAAATCATCCACGGTCAGCGGGCCAACGCCGGTGTCCTCGCTGGTGTTGGGGGCGTCGCGGCACTGATCGACCGCAACGAAGTCGGCATCGGTGAAGGCGACCTCGATCTCGTCGCTGGTCGGCTTGGACAGCGCGAGCGTCTTGGTCGCCTGCGCGAGCAGCAGCCGGTAGGGATTGCTGGCGCCCCACGGCGCCGGGTGGGCGGCCGGATCCATGATGAAATAGTCGAGCGTTGCCACGCGGTCGAGCCGCGCCGTGATGTTGGGGCACTCGCCGGTAACGCTGTTGTCACTGCCAACCACCAGATCGCAGTAGCGATGGGCCATGCCCGAGACGAACAGCTGCGCCTTGATGTCGCTGGGCGGTGCCGCGCACACCACACGCGCCGGCAGCCGCAGCGAGACCTGAACCGTGGCGTCCAGGTCGGCCGAGGCGCAACCGACAGCGGCGATCAGCGCGAGCACGGCGATCCCGCTGGCAACGGTGCGAGGCGACGTGGTCATGGTGCACTCCCCAGCGGCGCCTGCACCGGCGGCGGTGCCGTGACCTTGAGTGTCACGGTGCCGGGCGACTCGGGTTCCTGCGAGAAATAGTAGATCAGCACGCCAGTCACTGCGGCAGCGACGATCACGGCGGCAGCCACACTGGCGACGACCGCGATCACCAGACCGGTGTTGTCGCCTTCGCCGTCCTTGACCTGGCCGCTGGCCGGATTGGTATTGGGGAGCGTTCCGCTGGCGCCCGCATCCAGCCGGCCCGTCGTGCTGCTGCCCGCGTCGGGGGTTGTCGTCGTCGTCTGGTTGTTGCCGGTGCCAGCGTCTCGCGGCTTGGTCGCGCTCACACCGATGCGCAGCGGCTTGGGTTGACTGCCGACCAGCGCCGGACCGTTGCCGTGGACGTCGAAAGCCTCGAGAAAGTACTCGACGTCGCCGGTGACCGCTGCCGCCGGGATCGTGGCGACGTACTCGTCGCCGCCGGTCTTGACCAGCGAGGCGCTGAGAAACTCACCGCCGCTGGCCAGCCGGTAGTGAAGCCGCGCCTCGAACACACCGGAGGGATCCGTGATGGTGACCCGGATTTCGATCGGCTCGCCGGTGGTCGCCTTGGTGATGGGCTCGTGCACCATCTTGGGTGGCTTGCGATCGCGCAGTGTCGCACCGTTGGCTGGCTGCACCAATGCTGCGAGCAGGCACAGACCATACAGAGTGCGCACACCCCGATATCGTAGCATCATCATGGCGGCTGCATGTTACCTGCCGTTGCGCGGTCAGCGCAACAATCTCGTCATCGGTCGCTGCCGTGGCCGGGAGCGCACGCGCAACGCTCAGTGCTGGTAGCACAGGCGCACCGAGCCGATCTGGATCTCGTCGCCCGGATCGAGCACGCGGTGGCCGTTGATGACCTGGCCGTTGACCAGCGTGCCGCCGCGGCTGCCCAGGTCCTCGATGAAGTAGCAACCGTCGCGATAGAACAGGCGCGCGTGCAAACGCGAGACGCTGCTGTCGTCGAGCGGCAGGTCGCTGTTGCTCAGCCGTCCGATCACGATCTGACGCTCGAACAGCGGGAAGATGGTGCCCTCGCTCTGCCCGGCGACGACGACCAGACGCGCGATCGTCAGATTGTGGGTTGCTGGCTCCATCGCTCAGCCGCCGTGGTTGTAAAAGACCATGATCTTGACCGGGGCCTCGAACTGCGGATTGGCGAGCTCGACGCTGAAGCGCTTGCCCGGGCCAAAGCCAACCGGCGTCTTGTCGCGCTGCCCGCCACCGATGCTGACCAGCGTCCACGGTGTCGAGTCCAGGCGCAGCCGGATCTCCTCGCCCACGATCGTGTAGTCGAGCTTGATCTTGAGATCCGCTACCCCGCCGGCGATCGAGATGCGCCCCTTGTCGGCAAATAGCGCAAAGGCCTGATTGCCGCGGCCGCCGTGGTTGTTGAAGTTGACCAAGAGATTGGGCCCCGGGTTGACCGTCAAGGTGCCGATCGCGCGCTTGGCCACGGCCGGTGGCGTGACCGCCGGTTTGCCGGTGGCCCGGTCCAGACCGACCGCGCCGGCGTCGGGCCGTGCTGCGTCGCGTCCGCTCGGCTTGACCACCGCTGCGTCCACAATCCGAACTGCCAGCTGCACCGGCGATCGGTCGGGTTGGGCCTGGGTCGCGTCGGGTACCAGAGGAAATGCGACCGCGACGTTGGCGTCGCTGGCGAGCGGTGCCGCATCGGGCGCCGCGCTGACGACCACGTTCGCATCGATTGGCGTCGGCAGGACGATCGCGCTGGCGTCGGAGAAAAACCGGTTGCCGGCGTCGTGCAGATCGCTGGCCGAGACCTGCTGCCGCCACACCAGCACCGCCAGGATGGCGGCGCCAAGGCAAACACCGAACCCGATCGTCCATGGCATCAGCCGCGACTTGAGCGCAGTCAGCGGCTGGCTCAGGTCGTATGAGTCGAGGGCGCTGCCCGACGCGCCGGGCATGACCCTGCCCGATCCGGTGTCGAAGGCGAGGGTGGCCTCGGCGTCCGATGGCAGCGACTTGGCCGGCTCGGTGGTCTCGGCCGCGCGCGCTGCATTGTTGGCGGGTTTGGTCGTCTCCTCGTGGATGGCGCGCATCGCTGGCCGCGGCTTTTCGATCACCGGTTCGACTGCCGGAATCGTACGCACCTCGGCGTCAAACGACGCCGACCGTTTGGCCGGTATCGGATGCTTGGCGCTGTCGGCAAACACGTCCGAGATCGCCTCTTCGACCTCGGCCACGTCGAGACCGCGGGTGGGCGCCCCCTCGTCGACCAGATCGATGGCCCGGGCCGACGGATCCGAGCGCGCCAGCCGGGTCGGGTCGTTGCTGTCGCCGGTGGCACGGCCGCGGTCGGTGACCGGCTTGCGCACCAGGCTGTGGCCGATGCCCGAGCCGGTCTCGAGCAGCACCTGGCGGTCCTCGACGATGCAATCGGCGAACAACTCGGCCAGGTACTCGCTGAGCGAGCGCTTCTCGCGTCGCACCGCACCGTCGAGCAACAGCCGATCGAGGTCCTCACGCAGGTCGGTGCAGTCGGCATAGCGCTGGGCGCGGTCCTTGGCCAACCCCTTTTTCAGGATCGGGTCGAACGCTTTCGCGTCTTCGCGATATTTGCTGATCGGGGACGGATCCTTGCGCTGGATCGCCTCGAGCGAGAGCACGATGTTGTCGCGGTGAAACGGGTTGAAGCCGGTCAATATCTCGTACAGCACGATGCAGAGCGAGAAGATGTCCGAGCGCTTGTCGAGCGGTTCGGCCGCGCTCTGCTCGGGCGACATGTAGACGAACTTGCCCTTGATGGTGCCGGTCTCGGTCTTGTTGACCGACATCGTGCTCTTGGCGATGCCGAAGTCGATGATCTTGAGGTCGCCGGTGTACGAGACCAGCAGGTTGTGGGGGTTGATGTCGCGGTGAATGATGTTGAGCGGTTCGTGCGCGGCGTCGTCGAGATTGTGCGAGTAGGACAGACCCGAGCAAGCCTGGCCGACCATGTCGACGATGTAGCCGAGCGGGATCGGCGTCTGCCGCTTGTAGGCCCGGGTGATGACGTCCTTGAGCGAGCGGCCGTGCACGTACTCCATCGCGATGTAGAGGTGCTCGTCGACCTCGCCCATGTCGTACACCTGCACGACATTGGAGTGGCTGAGCATGGCCGCGATGCGTGCCTCACTGAAGAACATGTCGACGTACTGCTTGTTGTCGAGGTGGTGCTGCAGGATGCGCTTGATGACGAGGATCTTCTCGAAACCGACCGGCCCCGATTGTTTGGCTAGGAAGATCTCGCCCATGCCGCCCGAGGCGAGCTTCTTCAGCAGTAAAAACTTGCCGAAGCGGGTGCCGACGCCAGCTTGTTGATCAGACACCGACATCGCGGCCGTTGATCTCCTGCCACAACCCGGTCCAGCCCATTAATAATAAACGATACTCGTTGCGAAAAAATTAGCCACTTTTGTGCCGCCGCAGCGGGGCCTTAGGAGTGCTGGCGGGGTGGGGGCCCCGACGGACTCGCTCCGGCGGGGGAGGGGTCGCCCGACGACCCCTCTGGCAAACCGATCCGCTCGATCCCGCCCATGTACGGCACCAGCGCGCTTGGTACCCGGATCGAGCCATCAGCTTGCTGGTAGTTCTCGAGCACCGCGATCAGGGTGCGGCCGATGGCCAGGCCCGAGCCATTGAGCGTGTGCAGGAACTGCGGCTTGCCCTTCTTGCCGGCCGGCCGGTACTTGATGTCGGCCCGTCGCGCCTGGAAGTCCTCGAAGTTGGAGCAGCTGGAGATCTCGCGGTAGGCCTGCTGGCCGGGTAGCCACACCTCGAGATCGTAACACTTGGCGGCGCTGAATCCGAGATCGGCAGTGCACAGCTGCACCACGCGATAGTGCAACCCGAGCTGCCTGAGCACCTCCTCGGCGTCGTTGGTCAGCCGTTCGTGCTCGGCGTAGCTCTGCTCGGGCGTGGTAAACCGCACCAGCTCGACCTTGTGAAACTGATGCTGCCGGATCATGCCGCGGGTGTCCTTGCCGGCGGCGCCGGCCTCGGCGCGGAAACACGGGGTGAAGGCGCAGTAGCGCAGCGGCAGCCGCTCCTCGTCGATGATCTCGGCGCGGTGGTAGTTGGTCACCGGCACCTCGGCGGTCGGCACCAGGTAGAGCCGCGAGTCGCCGAACGGCACGTGAAAAGCATCGGCCTCGAACTTGGGCAACTGGCCGGTGCCCATCATCGACTCCGGACGGACCAGGTAGGGCGGCAGCAGCTCGATGTCGCCGCGCTTGGTGTGCAGGTCGAGCATGAAGGTGATCAGGGCGCGCTCGAGGCGGGCGCCCAGCCCCTTGAGAAAGACGAAGCGCGCGCCCGAAACCTTGCTGGCGCGCTCGAAGTCGATGATGTCGAGCGCCGGCCCGAGCACGTCGTGCGGCTTGGGTTCGAAGCTGAAGCTGGACTTGTCGCCGACCACCCGCACCACCGGGTTGTCGTCGGAGCCGGCGCCGGTGGTCACCGAGCTGTGCGGGACGTTGGGGATGTTGAGCAACAGCTGGTCGAGTTGCGCCTCGACCTCGCGCAGCGCGCCCTCGCCCCGCTTGATCGCATCGCCCAGCTCGCGCATCTGCGCGCGCGCAGCCTCGATCTCCTCCTTGGCCGCCTTCTTGAGCAGCTCGCTGGCGCGGTTGCGCTGCTCCTGCAACTGCTGGGTCTCGCCGATCAGCTTCTTGCGCTGCTGCGCCAGCGCCGCCACCTGGTCGAGCCCGGCGATTGGACCGCGCCGCAGTAACGCCTGCTGCACGTTTTCGAAGTCGTTCACGACGCGCTTGAGGTCGAGCATGATCGTCCCTTTCCGGCAAAGGCCGGCTATCGGCTACCATGCCGGCGCTGCGCTGGGAACACCGATCTCGGTTCGCTCACGCGCGCGTGGCCGGTCCATCGGTCAGCAGCGCGCGCGCCAGCGTCACCACCTCGATCCGGGCGGCGCCGGCTGCGCGCAGTGCCGCAGCCGCTGCGTCGACGGTGGCGCCGGTGGTGAGGATGTCGTCGACCAGCAGCACGCGCGTGCTGGCGCCCAGCGCGGCGGTCGCGACAAAGGCCGCGCGTACGTTGGCACGGCGCGCGCCCCGGTCGAGCGTCGCCTGTGGCCGGGTCTCCTGGCAGCGCCGCAATTGCCGCGGTCGCAGCGGCGCCCCGAGGTGGCGGCCGATCTGGCGCGCGATCAGCAGCGCCTGGTCGAAACCGCGCTCGGCCAGCCGGGCACGGCCGACCGGGATCGGCACCACTGCGTCGTAACGACCACCAAGCGGTGCCAGCTGGCCGCCGGCCAGCGCGCGACCGAGCGCGTCGCCGGCCGCGATCGCGATCTGAGGTACGCGGCCGAACTTGAGCCGGCTGATGGCGGTCTCGACCGGTCCGCCGTAGACGTAAAGAGCGCGTGCGACGTCGAAGGCGCGGGCCGCGCCAGCGGCCGTGCAATCCGGGCAGCCGGTGCCGGTGAGCGGCAGCCCGCACAGCTCGCACAGGGGCGGCGCCAGCAACTCGACGCCGCACTGGCATTCGGGGCAGAGCAGCGCGCTGCGCGGCAGCAGTGTGCGACAGGCGCCGCAGGCTGGTGGAAATAGCACGTCGACGACGGCACTGGCCACCTCGGCCAGCGTCCGTCCGATCGCTTCGCGCTGCGCTGTGCGCATCGCCCCCGCCGCGCGCCGCCGTTAGCTCGACGGCTCCTCGTTGCCGGTCCGCAATTTGAGCCGGGCCTGGATGCGCTGGAACACATCGCGCAGCAACTGCAACTGCCGCACGTGGCGCTGCAGCTGTGGCGCGCGCGGTCCCGACACGATGGCCAGCTCTTCGAGAAAAGAGACCGCCTGCTCGAGCGACTGCTCGAACGGTAGCAGTGCGGCCAGCAACCCCTGCAGCTGGGCCAGCTGGTCCAGCGCGCGGTTCTCGGGCGGCGCCTGCGGTGTCCCGATGTCGCCCGTCGTCAGCCGCGCGTTCTCCTGCTTGAGCCACTCGATCGTCTGGACCGCCCGATCCAGCCGGCCCTTCATCACGCTGGCGCGGTCGCGCAGGATCGAGACCTCCGAGCGCAGGCCGGTGCTCTCGGTGGTGCGCTGGGTCGCCTCGTCGATGGCGTGTAAAAACTGCTTCTTGAGCTCGGCGATCTCCTGATCCTTGAGCTGCTGCGCTTCCTCGGCGTCGCGCAGCCGACGCTTGAGCAGCGCCATCTCGGACGGCGCATCGGTGGTCGTGCCCTCGACCTGCTGGATGCCCAGGATCAGGTCGATCGCGCTGCCCAGCTCGTCCGCATCGGGCAGCGGCACCGGCAGCACCGCAGAGGCGGCCTGCGCCAGCAATTTCTCGCGCTCCTGAGCGGTGCCGGACTGGGCGGTGAACAGCACCGGAAAGTCGCCGTGGCGGGCGCGGATGCCGGCCGCCAGAAAGCGCCGCCAGTCGTCATCACCCGTGGCGACACAGACGATCGCGGCAAACTGGCCGGCGCTGATCGCCTGCATCGCCTGCGAGCCGGTCTCGACCCGCGAGCAGGCATAGCCGGCCGCCTCCAGCTTCTTGACCGCCGGTGAGTCGACGTGGCCGGGATCGATGATCAGCAGGCGGACCCCGGCGCGGTGCGCGGTCGGAAGCCGCGCGTTCGCAATAGCCTGGTCGAGGTCGACGCCGGTGCCGACCTCGATCGCAAAGTCATTGTCGTCGTCGATGTCGGTCATCGCGCGCCCAGCCTCACCCCTCGCTCGCGTCGTCAGCCAGGTAGGAGAGGATCACCTCGTCCAGGCTCTTCTCGTCGAGCAGGTCCTCGCCGAAGATGGTATCGGTTGGCACCGGCAGCTCGACCGGCTTCTCGCTCAGCTCGCGCGCCGCCACCACCTCGGGCGGCGGCTCGAGGACCGGCGTGGACGACCGCTCGGGCGCTGGCGTGTTGGCCCAGATCGAGTAGGCGACTGGTTGCGGCGGCCGCACACTCACCGACCGCGTTGGCGGCGGCAACGTCGACGGTCGCGGGAGCGTTGCCCCCGGTTCGTTCGGATGCGCGCCAGCAGGGGTCGGTCGCAACAGCGGCGCCCAGGTCATGGTCGGCCGATCGACCGCGCTGGCCGCGATCGGCGTGGGTTCTACCTCGGCGGCGACCGGGACCACCGGGAAATCGGGCGGCGTGATCGAGGTGTCGTCGGCAAAAGGATTGGCCTCGGGCCTGGCCGCCGCGCGCGCCGGTGCGACGGCGGGCTCGACCGCGGTGGCGAGCGGCGGCACGGTGTCCGCTGGTTCGGCCGCAACCTCCGGCGTCGGTGGCAATATGACGACGGGCGCCGGCGCGACGCGCGGTAGCGTCTGGGTGGTGGTCTTGGGTTTGGCTGGCGGCGGCGCGGCGGTCTCGTCGGCGGCCTGATCGTAGGAACCGTGGATGAGATTGCGCAGCATCTGCTTGTGCTGGTCTTCCATCATCCGGCGCACGATCTCGTCCAGGTTGGCCGAGCCGACCAGATCGTTGTAACTGGTCTTCTTGGTGGCGATGATGTTTCCGCCGACGAACAGGTGGGTGATGATATGCGGTGCCTTGACGCCCGAGTCCTCGGTCTGGATGTGGTAGACCTTGCCGTTGTGCTTGATGTTGTGGTTGAAGCCGGTGACCATCGATCGTGTCTCGCCCTCGAACTGAATCGCGGCAAATAGCATAGCACCCGAGGGCTCGCAACAAACCTGGTTACAGCCCGACGCGATGCAGGCGACCGCTCTGGGGCGCGCGGAAAAAGCTGCGCAGCTCGCGCAGCAGCGATGCGAAGCGCCGCTCGGCGATGAAGCTGCGCTCGAGAAAATCGCAGTAGCGCATGGCGCAGCGGTTGGCCATCTGGTAGCGGTCGCGCTGCTCGCTGTTGAGCGCGCGGTCGAGCGCGAACCGTTCGAACAATGCCTGCCGCACCACTGCGGGCAGCGGCCCGCAGTCGATCCGCCAGCGCAGCAGGCGCGCCGCCAGGTACTTGTCGACCTCGGCCTGCCATTCGAGCTCGAGCTGGGTGACCGGCCGGTCGCCGGCCGCGCGGTGGGCCAGCAGCACGAAGTGGCTGACCGCCTCGAGCGCGACGCAGAAATCGGCAAACCCAGCCGCCTCGAGTTGCAGCGTGCCGTCCTCGCCGGCGCGCTCGAGCGCACCGCGCGAAGCGGCGTCGATGTAGACCGCCAGCGCCAGACCGCCGTCCTCATCTAGAACGTAGACCTCCTCGCGCGCGCTCGGCCGTGCCCGAATGGTACCGCGGCGAGCCAGCGCGCCGCGGGTGTCGTCGTCGATGACGAAGCGTTCGACCGGTTGCTGCGCGGCGGTGCGATACAGCCCCTCGAGGTGGCGCTGGAGCAGCCGCAGCGGGCTGGTCCGGCTCACTGGTCGCCGTCCGGGGTCTTGATCGCGGCATCCGGTTCGAGGCCATGTGCGCGCAGCTTCTCGGCGACGCGGCGGCTGCCGGTGCGCTGCCACAAATCGTACAACCGGAGCAGCGACTCGTTGGTCGAGGTCTGGCCATCGGTCCGCAGCGACACTTGTGCCAGCACGTCGACCAGCTGGCGGAACTTGTCGGCCAGCTCGGCAAAAACGTCGGCCCTGGGGCCGACGCTGCGTCGCACGCGCAACACCGCGGACAGCTTGCCGTAGGCGCTGCCGCCCATCGAAATGTAGTACTCGACGTCGACCAGCGAGCGCGCCAGGCTCTCGCCGAAGAATCCCGAGACGTACAGCGACGAGTCGCCCAGACGCTTGAGCAGGCGCACCCGCTCGTCGGTCGGCGCGCTCTCGGCGCGCGCCAGCAGCAGCGCCAGCGCATCGCGCTCGTGGTGGCCGCTGCCCGAGTCCAGCTGGTACAGCCGGTCGCTCGCCAGAAATTCGCACAGCAGCCGCACCACGTAGAATTGCACCTCGTCGGTGACGATCACACGGCGCTCGGCGACGGCCTGCTGCACGATCGCAGCGAAGTACGCCTCGAGCGTCTCGTCGCTCAGTGTCACGATGTGGCCGTCAGTCATCGCCGCTGCCTTTCGCCGGTCGGGCCCTCACTTGAATTTTAGCGCGTGGCAGCCCCCGCGGCATCTCTCGTTGTCCGGATATCGAACACAGGCGCGGTCGCCAGGTCACGCTAACGGGCAACCATTCATGATTGCTTGGCTTTTGCGCAGACACCCGGCGCACTCTCCGGGCGGCGGCCGGACCCGTCATCGATCTGAGGTCCCCCTTGCCAGTAGCCAGGGGGTGCTTACAGTTCGGGCGCCGCGCCGGATAGGCGCGAGCGGCGACGTTCACAACGCCCAGCGGGGGCGCCGAGCAGGTGACCCGGGCCCCGGGGCTGGCGCGCAAGGAGCAGGCAATGAAGATCAGACCGTTGCAGGACCGTGTGCTCATCGAGCGGCTGGGGGGCGAAGAGAAGACCAAGGGCGGCATCATCATTCCCGACACGGCCA
>Ga0315268_10000662_pt1 | contig 39920 bp, 30 predicted proteins | sample C1_top_MG_FD_204535 | JGI IMG/M metagenome (GOLD analysis project Ga0315268, IMG submission 204535) | Sediment microbial communities from Yellowstone Lake, YNP, Wyoming, USA - C1_top | ecosystem: Environmental > Aquatic > Freshwater > Lake > Sediment | place: USA: Wyoming | collected 2017-08-01
GCGACGCGACCACGATCTCGCTCTGCCACCCGGGCTTCGACAGCGACGTCTGCTACGAGTGGGCGACCGACGCGCAGTACTACGCGACCTGCCCGTCACCGCGCACGCAGTGCCTGGCTGGGTACGGCTGTGTCAATCCATGCACGCCCGACAACTCCGAGCCCAACAACAGCTACGAGACAGCGACCACGCTGGCCAACGGCACGACCAACGCGCGGACGCTGTGCGCCGGCGACCTCGACTTCTACGCGATCAACGACGTCCAGCTCAACCAGACCATCACGGTCACCGCCAACATCAGCACCACGCTCGACCAGGGCGACCTGGACATCGCGGTGTTCGACATCACCGGCACCATCGTCGACCTGTCGGTGACGACGCGCTCGAGCGAGTCGGTCAGCTTCAAGGCGCGTAAGGCCGGCACCTACTACCTGTACGTGTTCCTCAACGCCGGGGACTACGCGGCGTACTCGATCGTGCTCGCCCGGCAGTAGCCGGGGGCCGATAAACGGCCATCTGCTTCGTTGGCTTGTCGCTTCGCATCTGACCATTTCTCCGCCGCCTTCTTGGCCAGGCAAGCGGGTATCAACGCGGTTAGAGACCGACGCCGCAACCGGCACCGGCGACGACGATCCGCCTGCCGACCGGCTCGCACGGCGGAATGTACGGCACACCACCGTCTGGCAGCGGCACCGGATCGCTCGAACAGCTGGCGTACGGATCGACGTCGTCACTGACACCGGCGACGAAGGTGGCGCTGCCCAGCGACTGGGTGGCGAGCGAGGCCTGCGGATACCAGCGCCGGTTCGAGTCGGCCGGGAAGCTGAGCGGCAGCCGCACTTCGGGGATGAATCCTGCGGCCGGAACCACTGCCTCCAGACCACCGGTCGCGTCCAGCAGCAGCGCGCCAAGGCGACCGAGCGCCCCGATCGCGACCGCCGACGACAGGTTGCTGTAGCCAGCGTGGTCGACCAGCTGGGTGTGGCTGACGCTGCCGGTCGCGTCGGAAGTGAACAACCACACCTGTTCGTACGGCGCGCACGCGTTGCCGGGTCGCGCGGTCGCGCCTGCCTCGGCCGCGGGCGCATCGATCGTCGTCATGTCCTGCTGACCGCGCAGCAGGTAGAGCCCGGCCGGGAAGGTGGCAGCGACCAGTGACACCTCCTGGCTGTCGTCAAGGCCGCTGTGCAGCGTCAGCAGGGTGTCGCGGTTCTCGGCCAGCACGTCGGTCAGCAGCCGGCTGCTGGTACCGCAGGTGGAATTGCACGCGTAGGACTGGCAGTACGAGTTGGCAAGCGTTGTGTAGGCCAGGTCCAGCGTCGAACCGCGGAAATTCAGCTGCAGATCAGAGGCGGTCTCGACGCTGACGTCGACCAGCGGGACCGTCCGCTGGCTGGCAATGGCCAGATCGCGCGAGAACAGCACCAGCTGCGCCGCGATCTGGTCAACCACCGGCTCGACCGAAACCCGCGACGAGCTGCCGTGCGCGAGATAGAGCATACCGATGGCGACGTGGTCCAGGCTGACTGCCAGATCGAACTCGTCAAGCATGGCGTCAGTGGGTGGCACCACCCGCACCTGAGATGGCATGCCGTCGACGTCGATCCGGGTCAGCGCGAGCACCTCCTGGTCGGCGCAGTCGGCCGGACCGGGTTGGTGCGCCAGCAGATAGATCTCGCCAGCGCGGATCTGCGCGCGCGCCGAGTCGCCCTGGCCGATCACGGTGTCCTCGATCACCACTCCGCTGCGGCTGACGATGGCGTGGTGCACCTCGCCACCGGCGTAGGCGGTCCAGCAGCAGACGCAGTCGCAGGTGTAGCAGGGCTCGGGCGGCGGCAGCACCGCCAGCTGGTAGACCACGTCGAAATTTCCACCCGCGCCGTTGGCTACCGCCAGCACGCGGTCGACCTGGTTTCCGTCGGTCGTGGTCGGCGCAAACTCGACCGGCCCGACCAGCTGGAACGGATCGCCAGGTCCGGCCTGGCAGGCACCGCTCTGGCAGGTGTCGCCAGTGGTGCAGACGTCGCCGTCCTCGCACGGAAAGCCGTCGGGCGTTGGCGCATGCAGGCACTGACCGGCAAAGCAGAGCGCGACCTCGGCGCACGAGAGCGGACCGCAGGGTGTTCCTTCGGGCTGCGGCGGATTGGTGCAGCCGACCAGCTCGTTGCAGACGTCGGCGGTGCAGCCGTCGCCGTCGCCGCACTGGTCGTGCTGCGGGATGAACCGGCAGCCGCGCTGTGGGTCGCAGGTATCGAGCGTGCAGTCCACCAGGTCGTGGCACACGATCGGCTGGCCGATGCACTGCCCCGCGACGCAGAAGTCGCCCTCGGTGCATGCGTTGTCGTCGTCGCACAGGCCAACCCGGTCCTGGTGGTGGCACTGCTCGTCGCCGACGTCGAACCAGTCGTCGCTGCACGGGTTGCCGTCGTTGCAATCGGGCGGCGGCAGGCCGCTGCCGCTCAGCGTCAGAAACAGGGGTGACGCTGACTCGGCATCGTGCGCGATCACCAGGATGGCCGTGATCTCACCCTCGCGATCGGGCACGAAATCGATCTCGACCCGCTGCGTGCTCTCGGCGTTGACCACCACCTTGCGCTCGACCGCAAACGCGGTGGCCGCTTCGCCCTGCATCTCGAGTGTGGCGCGCACGGCCGCGTTGCCATGACTGGTCAGCGTGATGGCCGTGCGGGTGTGGGTCCCGACGTAGCGCTGGCCGACCACGATGGTCGAAGCGTCGACCGCCAGCTCGGAACGAAGCTGCGAGAACATGCCGCCCGGATCGTCGCAGCCAGCGAGCGCTGCAGCGAGCAGGACGGTGGCGAGCAGGTGACGTTGTGGCTTCATGGCTGCCGGTAAAAAGCAATGGCCATGCCATGGCGTTGGAATGCCAAGTGCGCGAGATCGTGCGGTCTGCTACGAGTCAGCCCACGCCAGCCGGCGCACATTTCTGAGGCGCACGCCTTTTTTCTGACTGTCGGCAGGCCGCATGACCGCTGGCAAGCCCTCGAAATTGGGTTGACAGAAACGGGGCCGATTGGTTTGTTTCGTTTTCGAATTGCCTGGCTGCTAGGCAGGCGAGACGAGGTGAAGGCGCGTAGTTCAGTGGGAGAACGCTACCTTGACACGGTAGAGGTCGGTGGTTCGAAACCACTCGCGCCTACCAAAAGCCCGCAGCCCCTGCTGCGGGCTTTTGTTTTTTTGGGCCATGGAGTTAATGAAAAGCCATGAACATCACCATCACTTTTCCGGACGGTGCCAAGAAAGAATTCGCCAGCGGCACCACGGCGCTCGCCGTCGCCGAGTCGATCTCAAAAAAGCTGGCCGAGGCCGTGGTCGCGGCACGCATCAACGGCGAGGTGGTCGACCTGACCCGGCCGCTGACCGGCGACGCCACCATCGAGCTGATCAAGCCGGACAACCCGACCGGCTTCGACGTGCTACGGCACTCGGCCGAGCACGTGCTCGCCACCGCCGTGATCCGGCTGTTCAAGGGCGCCCAGGTCACGATGGGCCCGCGCCACCACGACGGCGAGTTCTATTACGACTTTGACATCGGCCGGCCGTTCACGCCCGACGACCTCGAGCAGATCGAGGCCGAGATGCGCAAGATCGTGGCCGAGAACCAGCCGTTCACGCGCGAGGAGCTGCCCAAGGAGCAGGCGCGTGCGCTGTTCAAGCAGATCGGCCAGCGCTACAAGGACGAGATCCTCGACTGGATCCCGGAGTCGACGGTCACCGTCTACCGCAACGGCGACTTCACCGATCTGTGCCGCGGACCGCACCTGCCGTCGACCAGCCGCATCAAGGCCTTCAAGTTGCTCAACTCGGCCGGCGCCTACTGGCGGGCCGACGCCAGCCGCGAGATGCTGCAGCGGATCAGCGGCATCGCCTTTGGATCCGACAAGGATCTCAAGGAGCACCTCGACCGGCTGGAAGAAGCCAAGCGGCGCGACCATCGCAAGATCGGTCGCGACCTCGAGCTGTTTCTGGTGAGCGAGCGTTTTGACGCGCACGAGCCCGCTGCCGACAGCGCGATCGAGGCACTGGTCACCGGTCGCGTCCATTTTGCGTCGTCACCGGCCTTCGACTGGGTCGAGCCCGCACTGGCCGCGATCCGCGGCGCGCTGCCCAAACGGGTCCTCAACTTCACCGGCGTCAACGTCAGCTCGCACCGCGACGACACCGACCAGCAACCGGTGTTGCGCGTCGAGTGCTACGGCCCCAAGCTCGACCCCGAGGAGAGCAAGGCGCTGCGCGAGGTCGGCGACAAGCTGCTGCACGACACCAGAGAAAAGCACGGCACCGCGGTCGAGCTGCGCTACCAGCACCGCGCGTTCGAGGACATCGGGCCCGGTCTGGTGCTGTGGCAGCCCAAGGGCGGCCTGGTGCGCACGTTGATGGAGGACTTCTGGCGGCGCGAGCACTTCCGGTTTGGCTACGACATCGTCTACAGCCCGCACATCGCCAAGAGCGACCTGTGGAAGGTCTCCGGCCACCTCGGCTTCTACCGCGAGTCGATGTACTCGCCGATGAACATCGACGGCGCCGAGTACATCGCCAAGCCGATGAACTGTCCATTCCACCTGATGATGTACAAATCGCGCAAGCGCAGTTACCGCGACTTTCCGATGCGCTGGGCTGAGCTGGGCACCGTCTATCGTTACGAACTGGCCGGCGCGCTGCACGGACTGATGCGGGTGCGCGGCTTCACCCAGGACGATGCCCACATCTTTGCCCGGTCCGACCAGCTGGACAGCGAAGTCGACAAGGTGCTGGGCTTTGTACTGCACATCCTGCGCTCGTTCGGCTTCACCGAGTTCAACGCCTACCTGTCGACGCGGCCCGAGAAATTCGTCGGCGAGATTCCGGACTGGGACCGCGCCGAGAAGGCGCTTGGCGAGAGCGCGCAGCGGCAGGGGCTCAAGCTGCACGTCGACCAGGGGGCTGGCACGTTCTACGGTCCCAAGATCGACCTCAAGATCCTGGACGCCATTGGCCGCGAGTGGCAGTGCTCGACCGTGCAGCTCGACTTTCAGCTGCCGCGGCGCTTTGACCTGACCTTCGTCAACAGCGAGGGCAAGGACGAGCGGCCGTTCATGTTGCACCGCGCGCTGATGGGCTCGCTCGAGCGTTTCTTCGGCGTGCTGATCGAGCACTACGCTGGCGCTTTCCCGCCGTGGATGCACCCGACCCAGGCGATCGCGCTGCCGGTGACCGACCGCCACCACGCCCACGCCCACGCCATCGTCGACCAGCTGCGCGCGGCCGGTCTGCGCGCCGTCGTCGACGGCCGCAACGAGAAGCTCGGCTACAAGATCCGCGAGGCGCAGCTGCAGAAGATCCCGTTCATGCTGGTCATCGGCGACAAGGAAATTGCCGGCGACGGTGCGGCGCTGCGGCTGCGCACCGGCGAGGACAAGGGACTGCTTGCGCGCGCGCCGCTGTGCGAATTTCTGGTCGAGCAATGCAAGGCTCCGGCCGCCAGCGAAGAGCAGGTGCGCGCGCTGGGCATCGATCGAGATACGCTGGTGTAAGGGGGCCACATGCCATCGAGAACGACCAAGCGACCCACAGCGCGTCCGGCCAAGAAGGCACCAGTGCGACCGCGCACCGCGTCTCCACAGCGCGAGCGCGACAGCGCGTTCCTGGCCGGCATCGCAAAACCTGCGGCCGAAGCCGTGGCCGCGGTACCGCCGGTTGCTCCGGCGCGTGCGCCGATTGCGGCAGTTTCCGCTGGCACTGCTGCAGTCGACCCGGAGCGACCGCGCTTCACGATCGAGCTGGCCGGCGACCACGTCGCCCAGGCCATGGCGCAGCTGGTCGAGGAGGCGCAGTACTGGATCAAGCGCGGCCGTTACAACAAGGTGCGCGTGAGTCGCAATGGCAAACCGTTGCTGCCCGACATCCCGGTCGGGGCACTGCTGGCGATCGAGGCGGCCACCTTTTTCTGGACCGGACTGCTGCGCGGTGCGCTGGTCAACATCGCCGGCCGCGTGCTGTTCGAGGTCGAGCTGATCAACGACGCCAAGGAACACCTGACGCTCGGCCGCCGCCATTTTCTCGACGGTGACCTCGACGAGGCATGGCGCGAGATGGAGCAGGCACTGGCCATCGACGATCGCGACCCCGAGATCCACATCGCCTTCGCCTCGCTGCTCAAGGCGCGCGGCGACCGCGGTGGCGCCATCGCGCACTTCCAGCGCGGACTCAATCTGGACCCGGACGGGCAATTCGGAGCCGAGGCCACTCGGCAACTGGAGAAGCTGGGTGTCGCGGTCTGAGCGGCGACGAACCGGCAGCATCGGTGCGCTGGTCGCGCTGGTCGCGCTGGCCGGCTGCTCGGGCCGCAACGTGCTCTATGCGCGCACCCGGCTGCCGCCCGGCTTCGAGGTGCGACTCGAGGGCGTCGTCTACCAGCGCGCCGACGCCAACGGGTTGGTCGCCGAGGGGCGCACGGCGTACGCGCTGCTCGCACCGAGTACCGGCGAGGCGCACTTCGACACGGTCGAGGTGGTGCATCGCGCAACCCATCTCGCCGGCGGTCAGATCGAGGTTATCGCCGGTGGCGGGAGCGCCAATCTGCTGACCGGCAAGTTGACGTTGACCGACGGTCTGCGCGTGCAGGACACGGACGACCGCGCGCTCGACGCGCCGTCGCTCGCTTACAACCCCGAGGACCGGGCCCTGGCTGGGCCGGGACCAGCGACATTGACCGGACCCAACTACGTGCTGCGCGCCGAGACCGGCTTCGTCGTCGACCTCGAATCCGGTACCATCGATCTGCAGGGACCCGTCAACGGTGTCGTCACCCAGCCAAAGTAGCTGGCTGCCGACTCGAGCCGCGTCGCGATCAACGCCTCGGGTGGGCGTACAAGAATTCGATCGCGCTGTCGATATAGGCCGGGTTGAACATCGGGATGTGGCTGCTCCCCTGCAGGCGGTACAGCTCGACCGACTGACCGTCGCGGCACCCTTCTGCGTAGCTGGTCGTCGTGGTTTCGGCGCCAGCGATCGAGAGGTCGACGTCGGTGCTACCGCCGGTCGAGGTCGTACTGCAACCATTGCGATTGCGCCAGATATCGACCGCCGCGACGGCACCGATGTAGCTGATGCGGATCATGCCGTAGGTCCAGGCGCCGCCGTCGTAGGCGACGGTCTCATCGGCCGTGCCGTGGCTGTGCCGCAGCGCCACCGCCGCCGTCGGCTGGCAGCTGGGCGGTTCGCCGAGGAACATGGTGCCCGCGTGGGTTACCATGGCCGCGATCCGGTCCGCGGCTTGGCAGCCGAGCAGGTGCGCCATGAAGCCGCCATTGGAGATACCGATCACGAACACCCGCTTGGGGTCGACGTGATAGCGGGTCGACATGTCGGCGATGACCGCCCGCAGATAGGCAACGTCGTCGACGTCGGAGTAAAGTGCGCCGCAGCACGACGCATTCCAGCCTCGCTCGCCGTTGATGATTGTACCGTCCGGGTAGGCGAGCAGATAGCCGTGCTCGTCGACGCGAGTGGTCAGCCCGACCCGCGATGCCGTATCGGCACCGTTGCTGCCGTAACCGTGCAACGACAGCACCAGGGGCCAGGCGGTCGCGCTGTCGTAGTCGCCCGGGGTCTGGTCGAGATAGGGGCGCGCCGCGATCAAGTCCGGACGCAGATCGGGGTCCGGCCCCGCGTCGACGGTCGTCGCGTCCGTGCCACCGCCAGCGCCGGGGTCGACGTCACCTGATTGGAACAGTGGTCCGCAGGCCAGCAACGACGACAGGAAGAGCAGGGTGGTCAGCGAATGGAGCGTGGTCACTCGGCGCCTTTGGGCGGCCGGACGTCGAACAGCGGGATGTTGGCGATGCGCTCGCCCTCGATGTCGACGATCAGCCGGTAGGTGCCGGACTCGGGGAACGTCAACGGCTTGAAGTCGATGATGTGATCGAGCTTGGTCTTGCCCGTGAAGTCCGCGATCTCATTCTCGGCGCTGCCCACGATTTTGCCGCGACCGGTGGTGATCTGGACGCTCATCTTCATGGCACGGCCAGCGCCGCCCTCGAGCTCGGTGCAGATGTTGAACTTGTCGGCGTGAAACGGAAAGTCAGTGGCGTCGAAGAACTCGACCTTGGGCGCACGCGCCACGCACTTGTTGTTCTGGACGACGATGTTCCTCGACGCAAACGCCCTGAGCACCTTCACCTTGCCGTCGCCCTTGACCTCGTTGGTCTTGACCTTGAGGTCCTCGCTCGCGCCCTGCGACGTCGGTCCGACGTTCTTGGTGGCGTTCTGCAAGTCGGACATCCCGGGCGATCCCTTGGTATCGGCTGGCCCGAGCGAGTTGAGGAAGTCCGAGGCCTCGTCCTTTTCACCTTTTTTCTTCTCGGCGGCCAGCACTGCGGTCGACAGGCCGAGAGTGGTGGTAGCGGCGACTGCGAGCGCACCGATCCACGCTAGCTTCTTCATGGCTCGATCCCCTCCATCATTTCGCTCAGCTTCTCGCTTTCGAAGCGGAGCGAGGTGATGTACCAGCGCTCGGGCGCGGTCGCGGACGCCGGCGGCTTGTAGAACACGATCTCCCAGACCGTGGGTTTGAGCGGGTGGTACGTCACGTAGTAGACCGTCACCATCCGCTTTGACCCCTTGAGCGACCGCTGACCCAGCCGCTCGTACTGCAAGGCCCGGCCAAGCTTTTTTTCCAGCGTGGCCATCTGGTCGGCGAGGTAACCGCGTTTGCCGTCGCCGATGGCGAATACGTCATTTAGACCTTCCATCGCCTTGGCATATTCACCGGCAACAACCTGGGCGAAGAACGGCTTGACCAGGTTGTCGATCGCGACCCGGTCGGATTCGGGAGCGACCTTTTTCGAATCGACGGCTGCGGTTGGAGCTGTTGCCGGCGTCGCCACTGGCTTGGCCATGGCGAGCGCACCCATTGCGAACAAGCAGACGACACTCATGGTGCCAGACTACACCTCGTCGATCGCTGCTGCAATGGCCGGCCCCGGCCTCGCGTCGGGCCGCCCAACATGTTACAGCTGGCCAACCAGCGTCGACGACGAGGAGCGCCGCCCATGCCAGTTCGCCCGACCATCGCGCTGTTGACGGACTTTGGGACGCATGAAGGATACGTTGCGGCGGTCAAGGGCGTCATCCTGCGCCGATTGCCAGATGCCAATCTGATCGACATCAGCCACGAGGTGCCGGCGCAGGACATCGCGACCGGTGCGCTGCTGTTGCTGGACGTGGGGCCCTACCTGCCACCGGGCACGATCTGTCTGGCAGTCGTCGATCCGGGCGTCGGCACCGCGCGCGCGCCGCTTGCGATCGAGTGCGGCGACCGTGCCCTGCAGCTGGTGGGGCCGGACAATGGTCTGCTCTTTCCCCTGGCCAGCCGAGGGTTGTTTCGCGCCCATGCGATCCGAGCGCAGACCGCGATGGCGACCACGGTCGCGGCCACCTTTCACGGCCGCGACATTTTTGCGCCGGCCGCTGCCATGCTCGCCGCGGGTGCAACCGTCGACCAGCTCGGCCCGGCGCTGTCGCAGCTGGTCGAGTTGCAGCTACCACGACCGCGGCGCGAGGGTCGGCAGCTGTTCGGTCAGATCCTGCGCATCGACCGGTTTGGCAATCTGATCTCCAGCATCGTGCGCGCGGATCTGCCCGCTGACGTCGCACCCGAAGCACTGCGATTCGACCTCGGCGGCGTGGTCATCAACGGGCTGAGCCTGACCTATGGGCTGGTTCCACCGGATGCACTGCTGGCGACCATCGGCGGTTTTGACCGCATCGAGATCGCCGTCAATGGTGGTTCAGCTGCAGCACGGCTTGGGCTGGTGCGCGAGATGAGCATCCCGCTGACCGTCAACTGGGACTGAGGCGCGGCGCGCCCGAACGCGCTACGACTCCGTGCTGCGCTTCCTGAGCCACTCCTCGTACCAACCCTTGTATGGTGTCTGGATGATGCCGATGCCGCCTTCGCCCTCGATCGGTGGCACGTACTCGTTGACGCCCTTTTGCAGGTTGCCCTTGCGGTCGCCGTAGTTGAAACAACCGTGCTGATCGCACCGGCCGGCCGAATCGAGGTCGCCGTAGTGTAGCTTGACCTTGCGCTCGAACGGCCCGTTCTGCGGCGGAATCTTCGAGCTGTCGATCATCAGGTACGAGTAGGCTTGCTGCGGTGACTCGTTGATCAACTTTTGAAAGTCGTCGTATTGGCCGCTCTTGATGACCTGGCAACCTGCTGACGACCGGCCCACCACATCGCCGTCCGAACCACGATGGAACTGCAACTGGGTCAGGCTGCCGGCCGGCACATTGTTCGCCTCGTCGCCGCTGATCTGGCCATCGCCGTTCTTGTCGATGTTGACGTTGAGCCAGCCGGTCTGACGCAGCCCGGTTTCGCCACCGGTCACTGGACCTTTGCCCCAGCTGTCTCGATAGAAGCCCTCGGCCAGGTGGGTATTGCCGTTGGGATTCCAGGTTGCCTTGTCCGCACCGGGCGACCCCGGGTCGACGCTGGCGTCAAACGCGTAGACCTCTTTCTTGCCGTTGTTCATGCGGCAGACGTAGACCGTGTCGTTGTACTGGTCTGGAATATTGTCGGCGGCCGCTCCGTCTTTGAAGCCGCGCAGGCCGACGATGTTGCATTCCTTGTCACCGGTTTTCCACGCGGTCTTGTCGCCGCTGGCATTGGCGACGGTCAGCTTCTGCAGGTAGTCGTACTGCTGGTCCTGCGTCATGTTCTTGAAGTCGACCGGACCCGCGGCCTTGGCCTGGTCGGTGCGGACAGTGTCGCGGTCGATGCTGTCGGTCGTGTTGGCCGCGACGCCGGTCGGTTTCTGAGTCGCCGATTGCGATTTGGCTGGATCGACCGTTTCGGTCTTGGGCGGCCGTTGCGCAACAGCTGATTTGACGCTGCTGATGATCCCCATCTCGCATCCCTCCCGTCACGCAGGTTCGCGAACCGATTCGCGGTGTCAAACCGCGACCCCGCTCCGCCAGATCAGCCCTTTGGCAAAGTCGACGTCCCCGGCTTGGGGGTGGTGGGCGCCGGTGTCGGTCGGACCGGCACCTGGATGATGCCAATGCCGCCGTCCCCGTTGAGCCAAGGGAAAATCTCATTCAGTTCGGGCGGCTCGTACTCACCCGCGAAACCCCTGCCGGCGCCGATGCCCCTGCTCAGGCGCAGCCGCTCGTTTTTATCGTAGCAACCTTGCCCGTCGGCATTGCCGATGCCTTTGCTGCAGCCGCCCACCGTCTTGCCGAAATCGGAATTGACGTCCTGCGGCATCTTGCTGCCGTTGATCAGCAGGTACGAAAACTTCTGGCTGTCCGGCGCCTCGCTGAGCAGCTTCTGAAAATCAGCGTACTGCTCGTTCTGGATCACCTGGCAACCGGCCGAGCTCTTACCGACCTTGTCGCCGTCGCCGCCGCTGTGGAACTGAAACTGGCAGCCGGTGCCCGCCTGCAGTCGTCTGCCCTCGTTGCTGTCGATCTTGCCGTTGCCATTGGCATCGACGTTGACGTTGACCCAGTCAACCTGGCGCAGCCCCTGTTCGCCACCCGAAACTTTGCCCTTGGCCCAGGAGTCCTTGTAAAAACCCTCGGCCAAAAAAGTGTCTCCGCGGTCGTGCCACTGGTTGGTCGGATCCGCTCCCGGATCGGTGCTGCCCTTGAATTCGTAGACTTCCTTTTTGCCGTTGTTCATGCGGCAGGCAAAGATACTGTCGTTGTACTGGTCCTTCTCGTTGGCGTTGGCTTGGCCGTCCGAAAAACCGCGCACGCCGACCAGGTTGACCTCTTTGTCGCCGGTCTTCCAGGTGTCCGCGCTCCCGGAGTTGGCGGTGTTGAGCTTTTGCAGGTAGTCGTACTTCTGGTCCTGCGACATGCTGTTCCAGTCGACACTTTGCGGCCCGGCCGCGGCAACCGTGTTTTGCACAGCCTGCTGCTCGGCCGCATTGGCGACGCCGCCAAAGCTGTCTTCGACCACAGGCTGGGTGGTCGCAGGCTTGCCGGTGACATCCTGTTGCGGCGCTTGCAGATCATTCTGCGCGTTGACCGGTTGCGAGACTGGAATCGATGTCGGTCCCGAGTCGACTGGCTTGATGAGTCCCATCTCACACCTCGCGAAAATGAGGGCAGACGATACCAATGTCCATTATCGCGTCTTCATGCGCGGCTGTTTCTCTTTTTTTTACAATGAGGTAGACCATTTCCCTACATGCGGGGAGGCACCGGCAAGCGCTGCGCTGCCGGTCGGTCGACGGCCGAGCGAACAGGCGAGCAGCATGAAGATCGTTTTCTACGCATTTGCACTGGTGTTGGCCGTGCTGGGCCTGATCTTTCTGGTCGGGAGTCAGGGGCTCGCTGGCCGTCTGGTCGTCGGCGGAGTCTTGCTCGCCGCGGCCATAGCGCTGGTGGTCGCGGCCAGCTGGCGGCCGCGAACCGAGCAGCGCACGTTCGTGCAAAAGGTGGAACTGTCGGGCGACGTCTCGCAACAGGCGCTGGTTTGCAAGAGTTGCGGCGCTGCCATCGGCCAGGACTCGGTCACGGTGCGCGCCGGCGCTGCGTTTGTCACCTGTCGCTATTGCGGTGCCGGCTACCAGCTGGAAGAGGCGCCCAAGTGGTGAGTGTGTTGCGCGGCGCACTGCGCAACGTCAGTGCCGACGTCGCCGCCCTGGTCGAGCGGTTGCGCACGACCGGTCCCGACCTTCCCGCTGGACCCGCGCCCGGGTTGCACCACTACCGCTTTGGCGACACCGGCGCGGCGACCCAACTTCACCTGCGGGTTCAGAACGACGCGACCGGCATGCTGTTCGTCGACGTCAGCGACGTCCTGCACCTGTCGCCGACCGCGTTGCATCTGTTCTGGCTGGCGCTCGAACAGATGCCGACCGGGCCGGCGCTGGCTCATTTGCAGAGATGCTACCGCGGTGTCGGCGTGGCTCAGCTCCGCAGCGACCTGCAGCGCGCCCGTCACGTCGTCGAGCAGCTGACGCGCCCGGGCACCGGTTGCCGCATCTGCGGACTGGATCTGCCACAGGTGCCGCTGTTCGGCATGCGCGCGCGCGCTCCGCACAAGGTCGACCTGGCGCTCACCTACGCCTGCCAGAACCGGTGCGCACACTGTTACAACGAACGCGATCGGCAAGCCCCGTTGCTGCGCGCCGAGGCCTGGGACAGCGTCCTCGAGCGCCTGGCCGAGATCGGCGTACCGCACGTGATCCTGACCGGCGGCGAGCCGACCCAGCACCCGGACCTGGTCGAGATCGTGATGCGCGCACATGCGCGCGGTCTGGTGGTCGGGCTCAACAGCAACGGTCGCACCCTGGCCGATCCGCGACTCGCCGAGCGGCTTGCCAGGGCGGGCCTCGACCATGTGCAGGTGACGCTGGAGAGCCATCGCGCCGACGTGCACGACCGCATGGTCGGCGCCCGCGCATTCGACCAGACGGTAGCCGGCATTCGCAGTGCGCTGGCGGCGGGACTGCACACCATCACCAACACCACACTGACCGCCGACAACGCCGACCAGATCGAGGAGACGCTCTCGTTCATCCATGATCTCGGCGTTGGCACGGTCGCGGCAAACAGCGTCATTGCCGCCGGTTGCGGCCTCGGCCACCAGAGCGCCATTCCGGTGGCGGGATTGGCGCCAATAGCAGTGCGGGCGCGCGAGCGCGCGACCGAGCTGGAGCTGCGATTTCTCTGGTACGCGGTGACGCGCTATTGCGAGCTGTCGCCGGTCGAGCTGGAGCTTGGCGCCAAGCGCTGCAACGCCGGCGAATATTCGATCTGCGTCGAGCCCGGTGGCGACGTGTTGCCGTGCCAGTCGTACTACCAGGTCGCGGGCAACCTGTTGCGCGATCGCTGGGACGACATCTGGAACGGTGCGCTGTTTCGATCGTTTCGCGAGCGCAGCGACGACGCGCGAAGCAGCGGGCTGCCCGAGCGCTGCTGGGATTGCCCGGATCTGGTGCTGTGTGGCGGCGGCTGCCGGCTCGACCGCGAACCGCTGGGGAGATGACCATGTTCAACAAGCAGGCGCTCATCGATGCCTTCGTGGTGCGGCCACCGGCGCCACCTGCGCCGACACCTGGCCTGTACAATTTTCAGCGGGAGGAGGACGGCCTGGTCGGCCGCTACCACCTGCGGGTCGAGCGCGACGGCAGCGGCTTGCTGCTGGCCAATGCCAAGGCGTCGTGCCTGCTGTCGGTCACCGGGGTGCTGGCCGCCAAGTTGCTGCTCGAGGGCCAGCCCCAGAAGAAGGTGGTGCGCGTGCTCGAGCGCAACTACCGCGGCGCCGACAGCGCCAAGCTCAAGCAGGACGTCGAAGAGGTGGCCCAGACGCTGTGGCAGATGATACGGCCAGGCCGCCGTTTCCCGACGCTGGACCTCGACGACCACCGCGCGCCCGATGCGTGGCGACAGTTGAGCGCACCGATGTGCGCCGACGTCGAGGTCGGCAGCGCCGAGACCGGCCGCGCCATCGTCGACCAGCTGTGCGCGCTCGCCGTTCCGCAGGTGGTGTTCGTGGTGCCGCACAGCAGCGATCCGAAAGCGCTGGTCGAGCTGGTCGAGCACGCCGAGGACGTCGGCCTGATCAGCGGCGCGCGCGCGCGCGCCAGCGACCTGCAGCGCGACGGTCTGATCGACGACCTGGCCAAGGCCGGCCTCGATCACCTGGACATCTTCTACGCCAGCAGCGAGTCGGCATACCACGACGTCATGCTCGGCTCCGGCGACTGGAACAAGGCGAACAAGTGCTTCGAGGCGGTCAAGGCCAAGGAGATCTACGCGGTGGCCGTGGTCCCGCTGGTCGAGCGCCACCTGGAGGACCTGCTCGCCATCGTCGAAAAGCTTCGCGCCAACGCTGTGGAACACGCCGTGGTCTATGCGCTGGTCTCGACGACCGGCGGCTCGGGTGCGCTCAACCCAGACGGCCTGCCGCAGATGGTGTCGGTGGTCGAGGAGGTGGCCGAGCAGACCGGCAGCAACAGCATGCTGTGGGCGCCACCGGTCGAGCTGTCACCAGGCCAGCACCTGCCGCACGCGATGCAGGCCGGTCCGCGCGCGGTCGGGCAGGGCTGCGTGCGGGTGACGGCGAACGGCGAGCTGATACCGGCCGCGGGACCGACGCGCAGCGTCGGCAACCTGCTCAGCGGCGACTGGGCCGCGCTCTGGGGCAACCCGGTGTTCAAGCCGTGGCGCGAAGGCACCGCGCTCGCCGGCCGCTGCGACATCTGCACCGGCATGGCGACCTGTGTCGCGGGATGCCCCAAGGATCCGGCCACCTGGGCGCGCTCGGGAGGTGACGCATGAAACGGCTTTTCATCATTGCGTGCCTGCTCGGGCTCGCGGCAACTGCCTCGGCCCAGGGCTATTCATTTGGGGTGACCAGCCTCGATCTCGAGGTCACGCTGCGGCCCGACGCGTCGGCCGAGCTGTCGTACACGATCGTGTTTTCCAACAACAGTGGCGCTCACGCAATCGACGTCGTCGACATGGGTCTGCCGCACGCGAAGTACGACCTGCACAACATGAGTGCGTCGATCAACGGTCAGTCGGTCAGCTCGATCGGTCCGTCGAGCTACATCCCGATCGGCGTCGAGGTCAACCTCGGCTCGAACGCCATTGCTGGAGGCAAGACCGGTGTGTTTCTATTCAAGGCGACGCTGCCGGACCTGGTCTACAACGACACCACCGACGACAAGCTGGCATCGTTTCGCATCACCCCGACCTGGTTCGACGGCAATCTGGTCAGCGGTCTCACCGACATCAAGATCGCGGTGCATCTGCCGCCGGGCGTGGCGCCCGAGGCCGTGTTGCACCAGGGCCGCAATTTCACCAGCAAGGCGATCTACCAGGGCCACAGCGTGGCGTTCTGGCAGCTGGGCAAGAAGCCGCTCGACCGCGCCTACCTGGTCGGGCTGTCGTTTCCGCGCTCGGTGATGCAGCGCGTCGTCCACATCTCGCGCTTCGAGCTGCTGGCCCTGTGGTGGAGCGCACCCGATCAGACGTGGCTGCGCATCATCTGCGGTCTGCTGGCGCTGATCGTATTCTCGATCTTTTTCTTCCGGTTTTCGTCGGGTACGGGCTGGTCATTGTGGGCGCTGGTCGTCATCGGCCTGAGTATCTTGTTCCTGGCGTCACCGCTGGTGCTGCTGATCGGTTTGCTGCCGCTGCTGCTGCTGGCCGGATTGTTCGAATGGGGGTTGCGACGACGTCGCCGCATCTACCTGCCGCCGATCGCCACCGTCGAGGGCGGGGGCATCAAGCGTGGCTTGACCGCGCCCGAGGCGGCCGTGCTGCTCGAACTGCCGCTGAGCAAGCTGCTGACGCTGACCCTCTTTGGGCTGCTCAAGAAGGGCGTCTTGATCCAGACCAATGCCGACCCGCTTGGCGTCCGCGTCTCGTTCGAGTTTGCCAGCCGCGAACAGGCGGCGCGGCGCAAAGCGGCCGCCGAGAAGGGCATCGTGTTGCACGGCTACGAGCACGCCTTTATCAACGAGCTGTACGCGGCCGACGGCAAGGCCTTCGTCAAGGATATCGACTTCGCGGTCGCGCTGCGTGGGCTGGTCGACCACGTGGTCGGCCGCATGGCCGGTTTCGACGTCGACGAGACCCGCGCCTACTACCGTTCGATCATCGCGCGCGCCTGGCAGCAGGCTGAGGGACTGGGCGCGGTCGAACAGCGCGACGCGACCGTCGATCGCGACCTCGAGTGGCTGCTGCTCGACGGCGAATCGGCGGGACGGTTCAAGCACTGGCACGGCGGCGGCTACACCTACCGACCGGTCTGGACCCGCACGACGCCGACCACCATCAATCTGCCGACGCCACCCGGTTCGCGAATGGCGGGATCGCTGCCGGCCGGGATACCGGCACCCGGCCTGGGTGACGTCGGCGCCTCGTTCGCGGGCTGGACCGAGAACATCGCCAGCAGCTTTGCGTCGTCGCTGATGCCGGGCCGGTCCGATGTCAAGATCGGCGTTGCCGGGAAGGGCGTGATCGATCTGTCGGGCGCGGACAAGGGGGTGGGCGACTTTTTCAAGGCACTGGCCGAGGCGTCGGCCAGCAGCGGCGGATCCGGCGGCAGCTCGAGCGGCCGCAGCTGCGCCTGCGCGTGCGCGGGTTGCGCCTGCGCCTGCGCCTGCGCCGGAGGCGGCCGGTGAATGAAGCGCCCGACCTGCCGCAGCGTGACCTGCTGGTGCGGCAGTCGGAACGGCTCGCCGGCATCCGGTCGCGCCTGCTGCGGCGGCTGGGCGTCGCCAATTGTCGTCGCGTGCTCGACCTTGGCGCGGGGCCCGACATCGTCACCGGCGAGTTGCGACGGCGCGCGACCGGACCTGTGATCGCGCTCGATCGGCGGCGCGCAGCGCTGGGGTCGACGCCCGTGCCGGCGGTCGTGGGCGACGCGCAGGCGCTGCCATTTGCCGCCGGGGTCTTCGAGCTGGTCTTCGCGCAGCACCTGTTCATGTGGGTGCACGATCTGGTCGCCGCGGTCCGCGAGGTGGCGCGCGTGCTGGCGCCCGGCGGCCAGTTGCTCGCGATCGAGCCCGACTTCGGCGCCGCGATCGAGCATCCGCCCGAGGTCGCGCTCGCACCGATCGCGATCGCAGCGCTGCGCCGAGCCGGTGCCGAACCGCTGGCTGGCCGCCTGCTGGCGACGACACTGGGTGCGGCGGGCTGGCAGGTGCAGGTCGACCTGTTGCCGCAGCTCGGTCCGGTCGGCCAGGACCGCGATGAGGTGCTCGCTGGGCTGCAGCTCGACGACGACGAACGCCGTCGTACCTGCGCTGCGCAGCGCTGCTTCAAACGAACCGCCGAGGCCGTGCGGCTCGTGCACGTACCCTATTTCTTTGTCACCGCTCGCAAGGGAGGTTGATCCGATGTCTGCCCTGCGCTTGTGCAGTCTCGCCCTCGTCGGCGCGCATGTCGCCAGTTGCCAGACCGCAGCGCCCCAGCCCACGCCGACGCCGACCAGCGCCCCGGCCGCCGCCGAGGTGGCGCCGGGCGGTCGCCTGCCAGCCGACGTGCGGCCGACCGACTACCGGTTGCATCTGCAGGTCGTGCCGGCGCACGAACGTTTCGCTGGCGACATCGAGATCGACATCGTGCTGGAGCGACCGCGCCAGCAGCTGTGGCTGCACAGCCGCGGGCTCGACATCAGCCGCGCCACGGTTCATTTCGACGGCCGCGAGCTGGTCGCGACCGCGCACGCGACAGACCCGTCGGGCACGACCGCGCTCGATCTGCCGGCCGCGGTCGGTCCCGGGCGGGCGACCATCGCCATCACCTATGGCGCGCCGTTCGGACTGCCCAGCGACGGGTTGTTCAAGGTGCACAGCGGCAACGCCGACTACGCATTCACCCAGTTCGAGCCGATCGCGGCGCGCCGGGCGTTTCCTTGCTTCGACGAGCCAGGCTTCAAGACGCCATTCGATCTCGAGCTGACGGTCGGCGCCAACGACGTGGCGGTGGCCAACACCCCGGTCAGCGCGGAGGACAAGCTGGCCGATGGCCGGCGCAAGGTCCGGTTCGCGCGCACGCGTCCGCTGCCGTCGTACCTGGTCGCGTTCGCGGTCGGGCCGTTCGAGGTGGTGACCGCGCCAGCGGTGCCGGCCAACAAGGTGCGCACAGCAGCGCTCGCGCTGCGCGGCCTGACCACGCAGGGGCAGAGCGGCAAGCTCGGCTACGCGCTGACGCACACGGGCGAACTGCTGGCGCTGCTCGAGGACTTCATCGGCAGCCCGTATCCGTTCGAGAAGCTCGACCTGCTGGCCATCCCCGGCTTCGGAGGCGCCATGGAGAACCCGGGTCTGGTCACCTTTGACGACGCGCTGCTGCTGGTCGACGAGAAGCGCGATCCGGTGGCCGCGCTGCGCAGTCACGCCGACACCGTGGTGCACGAGCTGTCGCACATGTGGTTTGGCGATCAGGTGACGATGCGCTGGTGGGACGACCTCTGGCTCAACGAGGCCTTTGCCACCTGGATCACGCCCAAGATCGTGCACCGCTTCCGTCCCGACTACGGCATGGCGCTGCAGTTCATGGAGGCCAAGCGCTGGGCCATGAGCGAGGACAGCCTGCTCAGCGCGCGCCGGATCCGACAGCCGATCGCCAGCGCCGACGACATCTTGACCGCGTTCGACAGCATCACCTACACCAAGGGCGCGGCGGTGATCGGCATGTTCGAGCAGTGGATCGGCGCCGACGCGTTCCTCAAGGGCGTACGCGAGTACCTGGCGCGACATGCCTGGGGCAATGCCACGGTCGACGACCTGCTGGGCGCGCTCGACCGCGCGGCCGGCAAGGACGTGGCAACGCCGTTCCGTACGTTTCTCGACCAGCCTGGCGTGCCACTGGTGCAGGTCGATCCGGCGTGCCGCAACGGACTGGTCGAGCTCAGGCTACAGCAGAGCCGTTACCTGCCGGTCGGATCCAGTGACGCCAGCACCAAGCTCTGGCAGATCCCGCTCTGCATTCGCTTCGGCACCGACGGCGCGCCGACCTCGGCCTGCACGCTGGTCACGCAGCGCGAGCAGACGATCCCGCTGGCGGCCGCCAAGTGCGACCGGCCGATCCATCCCAATGCCGAGGGCACTGGCTACTACCGCTGGATGCTGTCCAGCGAGGCGCTGCGCACGCTGACCGCGGCGCGCCAGCAGCTGACGCCAGCCGAGCGGCTCTCGCTTGCCGACGCCATGCGGGCCGGCTTCCGCGCTGGCCGCATCGATACGCGCGACGTGCTGCAGGCACTGTTGCCGCTGGTCGGTGACGACGAGCCGAGCGTGGCCAGTGCGCCGAGCTCGACACTCATGTTCGTGCGGGACGAGCTGGTCGACGCTGCGCAGCGACCACTCGTGCTCAAGCAGATCAAGGAGGCCTACCGGCCGGTGCTCGAGCGCGTCGGCTTCAAGTCCAAGCGCGACGAGAACTGGCGCGCAGCCGAGCGGCGCGAGCTGGCACTGACCATGCTCGCGTTCTGGGCCGAGGATGCGAACCAGCGCGCCGAGCTGGCCAAGCTGGCCCGCGCCTACCTGGGCGTGGGCGACGACGGCAAACTGCACCCGGAGGCGATCGCGCCCAACCTGATCGGCATCGCGCTGATGGCTGCCGTGCGCGACGACCCGGCGTTCTTCGAGCTGCTGATCGAGAAGATGGCGACCGAGCAAGACGGCACGCAGCGCTACCGTTATCTGGCCGCCATCTCGGCAGCAGTCGAGCCCGCACAGGCCAAGCGCGCGCTCGAGCTGACTCTCGATCCGCGGCTGCGGCCGGGCGAGCTGTGGTCACCGCTCGCTACCCAACTCAACGATGCGCGCACGCGGGCCGCCGCCTGGGGTTTCTTCAAGCAGAACTTCGATGCGCTGCGCGGCCGGCTGCCCGAGGACTACGCCGCCTACATGCCGAGCGTGGCGCGCGGCATGTGCAGCGAGGTCGATGCCAGTACGGTCGAACAGTTCTTCAGCGCCAACAAGGACAAGTTACGCGGCGGCGAGCGGACCCTGGCGCAGACGCTGGAGTCCATCCGGCTATGCGCCGCGCTGGCCGCAGCGCAGCGCGCGGGCGCTCGCGACTACTTTGCCAATCCGTTTCGCAAGAAGTGATCGCCGCAGCCTATTGACCGCCCTGCTTGAGGGCGTTGCGCAGGCGCCGGCTGAGCACCTTGATGATGCCGAGCGCGATCTCGGCCTTCTCGGTCAGGATGTCGAGAAAGTCTTCCTGCTGGATGCGCAGCAGGGTGACCTCGGACAAGGCGCTGACCGACGCCGAGCGCGGCTCCGAGTCGAGCAGCGCCATCTCGCCGAACACCTGCCGCTCGCCGAGCTTCGCGATCTCGCGCTCGCCCTGGTGCACCCGCACCTGGCCCGAGATGATCAGAAACAGCGAATCGCCCAGGTCGCCTTCGCGGATGATCACCTGACCGTGTTCGAACTCGACCTCGTCGGCGATCTGCGCGATCTGGGCCAAGTCCTCGCCCGCGATCTGCCCGAACAACTCGACGCCCTTGAGAAACAGCACTTTTTCGACGGTCGATATCATGCGTCCTCAGGTCGACACCGCCGGCAACGCGGTCTGCGACGATGTCCGCCGCGCCAGCGCGAGCAGCGACTCGGTGAAGCGGCGCACGCCCTCGTCCTCCTCGACCAGGTGGCGGCACAACTCGCTGAACCGCTGGTGGTCGAGCAGAACGCTCAGTGCGCGCACGCTGGTCTCGCGGATCAGCGGATTGGGATCGGTCAGCCCGGCCTGAACCTGCGGCACAAATTCGGTCAGCCCGGTCTCGCCCACGTCGTACAGCGCGCAGGTGCGTAGCCACGGATCGTCGCCGCCGAGAAAGGCGTTGAGCCATTCGGCGCGCTGGCGCCGCGACAACTCGAAGGCGCTGACGCCGAAGCTGACCTTCTGGTCGACCGCCGCCTCGTCGAGGATCGGTAGCACCAGCCGCGCGGTGTCCTTCTCGAGTAGGGTGTCGAGCAGCTCGATCGCGTTGGCTCGCACTGCGGCCGAGGTGGAGCGCAGGTTGCGGTAGATGATCTCGATCGTGCGCAGCGGGTAGAGGATGCCGAGAAAGCGGAAGATGCGGTCCAGATTGCGCGCCAGGCGTTCGTGAATGGCGTCGACCAGCAGGTCATGGCCGCGCGGAATGTCGACGCCGCCGATGTCGAACAGCGCGGCCAGGCCCTGGAAGTAGCTCTTGATCTCGTCGTGCAGCCACGGCTTGACCCGGTCGGACGAGACACTGGCCTGCGGCAACCGGTCGCGCAGGCGGGCGGCAGCGCGCGCCACCTCCCAGCGTACCTCGGGGTCGCGTATGTCGAGCCGTTGGATCAGCACCTCCAGGCACTGCGCGGTCCCGACTGCGGCCAGGATACGCGGCACCTGGCGCCGGATCGCAATCTCCTCGGCCTCGTGCGCCAGGACCTTGGCCAGCACCGCCACTGCCGGAGTGCCGTAGCGCACCAGCGCCAGGTGGGCGGCGCGCGCGGTGTCGTGGCGGCCCAGCTTGTAGATCAGCACCGGCAGCAGCTCGGGGCTCTGCATCTCGCCGGCGGCGGCGATCGCCGAATTTTGCACCACCGGGTCGGGATCCTGCATCAGCTCGAGCACCGGCTGGAAGAAATTGCGGACGCGGATCTGGCCCAGCACCCAGGCTGCCTGGCGCCGCACCTGCGGCGAGCGATCGGCCAGCATCGACTTGAAGACGTCGGCGCTGGACAGGATGCCGTCGAGCCCACCGTGCTGCATCATGCCGGCCAGGGCCGCGCCGCGCACCGAGGGACTGGCGTCGCCAAGCAACGGCCGCACGACCGGCAGCAGCGCGGGACCGCGCACGCGTGGCACCAGCTCGAGTGCCCCGAATACGTCGCGGCTGTTGGTCGAGCGCAGCGTCTGACCAAGCACCTCGATGGTGCGCTGGTCGGTGATGTCGAGGCTGGTCTCGTCGAAGTTGAGACGACTTTTCCGCAGCGTCGCCATCAACTGGCTGACGTACTCCTTCTTGATGCCGAGCACGAGGCCGATCCAGATCACCACGAAGAACAGCGCCACCCAGTAAAGCTGCGCGGCCGGGACACCCAGCGCCTGCACCAGCAGCAGCAGCAGGCCGCCGGCCAGACCGATCGCAAACGGTTTGAAGATGCCGTCGATGAAAGCCTTGGCGCGACCGCGGATGTCGGCCGGTACCGCCGCATACAGCACCTGCGTGGTGGCGTCGTAGAGCGAGTAACGGAACGTGTTCTCGGCGCCCTTGGCCAGGGTCGAGGCCCACAGTGCACCAGCCGAGACAATGCCAGCCAGCGACCCACCGAGCAGGCCGATAGGCAACACGATCAGCGTGGCGACGACGCCAAAGCGCTCGAGCAACTGACGCGTCGCCAGCAACTGGATGGCCGCCGCCAGCACGCCCGAGACCGAGAAAAAGTAGCCGTAAAAGATGCTGAGTTGGTCGCCCGAGAAGTGCTCGCGGGTAACCGCCTTGAACGAAAAATCGATGAACTGCACCGAGACGAAGGTGATCGCGGTCATCCAGGCCACGATCTGCAGATGCTTGGAGGTGAATACCACGCGCACGTCGGCGGCCAGACCACGCGACGCCTTGGCGTTGCCGCTGGCACGGCGGTTGACCATGGCCTCGGCCAGACGCTCGCGCTGATCGCGGCCGACCAGATAGGCGCAGACCAGGCAGATGCAAAGGAGCCCAGCCTGCACGAACATCAGGTTCTCGGTCCCCAGCCTCTTGACCAGGCCAGCGACGGCCACGCCGCAGACGACGTTGGCGAGCACGCCGCCGCCGCCGATGAAGGCAAACAGCCGCTTGCCTTCGCGCGACGAGAAGACGTCGGTGGCAAAGGTCCAGTACTGGATCATGAGAAAGGCGCCGAGCACCTCAATCCAGTTGTAAAAGCCAAAATAGAACCAGGCAGCTCCGGTCTCGGCCAGCAGGCGCGAGACCAGCAGCGACGCGATCAGGATCACCATCACGACCAGGATCTGCTTGTCGCGCCGGAAGCGATCGGCGATCCGAGCGTAAAAGAACGACGGTATCGCGACCGAGATCGCGACGGTCACGTAGTTGTAGGCGAGGGCGGTGCGGTCGAAACGCGACAAGAAAAGCGTGTCGCGGATGATGCGCCCCATAATGAATGCGCTGACTGCGGCCAGCAAGTAGAGCCACATGAGCAGCGCGCGCCGGCGTTCGGTCGGCCGGATCTTGAACAGCGTCCAGAGCAACTTGTCGGTCGTGTTGTCCATGACTCGATACGACGCTGCGCAGTCGTCTTCGCGCGGCCGTCAGTATGCTGGCAGATTCGCGCCGTGCTGTGAACTGGCGAACGCAGGCGCTATGCTGGCTTGCATGATGCGCTGTGGACGATCCGCCACCGCCGGCATGCTGATCGTACTCGTTGGTGTGGCCAGCGGTTGCCCGCTGCCGGCCGGGCAATGCCAGAGCAGCAATGAATGCCGGTCGGACGAGCTCTGCCTCGCGGCGCATTGTCGGCGCGTCTGCAACGCCAACAATGGTTGCCTGGGCACCGAGACGTGCGTCGACGGAGTGTGCCTGCCAGCGGGCGATGGTGGCGGCGCTGACCGGCAAGCCGCGGATCGCGCGTTAGCTGACCGCGCGCCCGTCGACCGGACCACTGCGGATCTGGTTCACGCAGACCAGAATGCGCTCGACCGGCCCGACGCTGCCGTGCCGCCAGAGGCAGCTTCCGATTCGCGGGTTGACGACGCTGCGTTTCCGGATGCCGGCGTCGACGCGGCGCAGCCTCCGCTGCCGGCCATCGGCATCGCGACCGGCTATACCCACAGCTGCGCCATCATCGACACCGGCGCAGTCAAATGCTGGGGCGCCAACGCCAGCGGCCAGCTCGGTCTGGGCGACACATTGACCCGCGGCACGCAGCCGTACCACATGGGTATGCGGCTCCCGGCTGTGGACCTCGGAGCCCGCCAACTGAGCCGGATAGTAGCTGGCCAGGCCCACACCTGTCTGCTCATGCTGGATGGCAATGTGCTCTGCTGGGGCGACAACGCGCATGGCCAACTCGGCATGGGCGATCTCGAAGACCGCGGCGACGAGAGCGGCGAGATGGGAGCGGCGCTCAGCCAGGTGCACCTGGCCGACGGTCTTGCGGTTTCCGAGCTCGCCGCCGGCGCCAACCACAACTGCGCGATCCTCGAAGGGCCCATCGTCAAGTGCTGGGGCGACAACCGGCTTGGGCAGCTCGGGTTGGGGGATATTTTGTCACGTGGTGGTGCCATCGACGACATGAACAGCAGCCTGCCAGCGATCGATGTGGGTCGCGAGGCTTCTGGACCGCTGACGCCGATGCACATTGCCACCGGCCTCAATCACACCTGCGTCCTGAGTGTTCTGGGCGCGGTCAAATGCTGGGGCGACAACGACTACGGCCAGCTTGGACTTGGCGACATCTTGGCGCGGGGTCCCTTGCCCGGACAGCTGGGCGACGCCTTGCCAACGCTCGACCTGGGCGGTCCGGCGGTGGCGATCGCGGCTGGCGCATTTCACACCTGTGCACTGCTCGACGACGGTGCGATCAAATGCTGGGGCGACAACCAGGCAGGGCAACTTGGCGTTGGCGACACTGTGCGCCGTGGCGGGCTGCCGAATCAGATGGGCGGCAACCTGCCCGCAGCCATGGTGCTGCCGGTCAACTCGATTGTGCTGGAGCTCGTGGTTGCCAGCCTGCACTCGTGCGCTCTGGTCGAGGGCAACGAGCTCTATTGCTGGGGCGCCAACTACAGCGGCCAGCTCGGGCTTGGCGACACCCAAAACCGCGGTGGCAATTCGACCGAACTACCGCTGCCCATGACCCAGCTCGGTTGGCCAAGCGCAGTTGGCGCGATCGCCATCGCGGGTGAGCACAGCTGCGCGCTCGGGTCCCGAGGCCAGGTCAAATGTTGGGGCCAGGCGAGCAGCGGCGAGCTCGGACTGGGCGACACCGGCAACCGCGGCGATGGCGCGGGCGAGATGAGCGACGCGCTGCCTGTGATCGATCTGGGTTCGCGCTGAACAGCCGCCAGGCCGAGGCCTGGTTGATAGCCTGAGTGTTCGGTGGTAGGACGGACTGGCGCGTGAACCCGACCGTTCGACCGGAGCGACCATGGCGCGAGTGATTGCTGTCGCCAACCAAAAAGGCGGAGTGGGCAAGACGGTCACGTCGCTGAACCTGGCGGCCTACCTGGCCAGGCGCGGCCGACGGACGCTGCTGATCGACCTCGACCCGCAGGGGCACTGCGGCATTGGCCTGGGCTTCGGCATCGAGGAGATCCACCCGACCACTTATGAGCTGTTGATCGACCGCAACGTCGACGTCAGCGCAGCCGCGCGGCCGGTCGATTTTGCGCCGCTCGAGGGGCGCCTGCACTTCGTGCCGGCCAACCTGAAGCTGTCGCTGGCCGAGCGCGAACTCGAGCGCTCGTTCTCGCTCCCCAACCTGGTACTGGCAAAAAAGCTCAAAACCGCGCGCGAGCAATACGACGAGATCGTTCTCGACTGCCCGCCTGCGCTGTCCAAGCTCACGCTCAACGCTTTTCTCGCGTCGAACATGGTCGTCATCCCGATCTCGGTCGGCTACTTCAGCATCCACGGCGTGCGCATGCTGGCTGAAACGTTGCGCGATATCTTCGAGGAGACCGGCCTCGACTACGAGATCCGTTGCCTGGTGACGCGTTACCGACCGCGGCAGTCGGTGTCGCGCGAGGTGCACGCGGCGGCCCGCGATCTGTTCGGTGACTACTGCTTCAAGACCATCGTTCGAGACAGCATCGAGGTCGAAAAGTCGGTCGGTGCACAGCTCCCGCTGCTGGTCTACAACCCGGACAGCACCGCGGCGCAGGACTACGATGCGCTGGCAGCCGAGATCCTGGATCAGCCTGCGCAAGCGCGGGCAGAGGGTGACGGCGACGAGGCAGCAGGCGGCGCCGAAGTCGCGCCCGCCCAGATGGGTGCCCAGTGAAATCCAAGCAGAACAAGCTCACCAGTTCGCCGACGACGACGGCACCGGCCGCTCCGGCACCAGCGAGTGGAAAATCCAAGAAGAAGCGCGGCGCGCCCTCGGTGATCACCTTTCTCAAGCGGGTGGGCGGGATGCCGCACGTCGAAAACACACCGGCCAAGGGTCTGCTCGGCGAGATCTCGCCCACGGATCTGGCCGAGGCCGGTCGCATGGGTGCCAACGCCGCCATCGCCAAGTCCGAGGTGGCGACCGTGCTGGCCGAGCTGGGCGAACCGATCGGCCGCGACGAACGCATCGAGGACCTCAGCGCCGATGACGCGCTGGCGGCCGAGCGCATCAACCGCGCGCGGGCGCTGGTGGCAGCACCGCGGCGCCAGGATCGCGATGGGCGCGATGCGATGCGGGTCGAGGTGGCGCTGCCGGTCGAGTTCAGCAACGCCGGCCGGGTCGAGGTCGACCTCGCCTCCAACCTGTCTGCGCGCGGCGCTTTCGTGCGCACGGCCACACCGCTCGACATCGGCGACCCGCTGCTGCTGACGTTCGACGTGCCCGGTTCGCGCTTTCCGCTGCAACTGGCAGCGCGCGTGCGCTGGGTGACGCCTTTCGGCGACGCCGACAGCGGCCGGCCCGGTATGGGGGTCGAGTTCATTGCGCTGGACGAGCGCAAGCGCGGTGCCCTCGAAAACCTGCTGCTGAGCATGCGCGCGGACGATCCCAAATGAACCAGTCCCGGGCGCGGCACGACGCGGTGCCGACCGAGCAACCCAATGCTGATCCGGTCGACCAGGACACGGCGCGGGCCGCTGCATCCAGCCCCACGGCAGACGAACCGACGCCGCGCTGGAAGACGATCCAGGATCCCGAAGCATCGGATCCGCTGAAGCGATTCAAGCAGCGCGAGGTGGTGGTTTACGCCAACGGCATCAAGTACCAGGGCGTGTTGGTTGGTGCCGACGAGGACGAGCTGTACCTGCGCACGCCCACCCGCCACCTGACGATACGCATGGAGCTGGTCTCGACCCTGGACTTGGCAGGCAAAAAGCTCGAGCTCGATCCATCCAAGCACATCGATCCCAGCTTCTATCAAATCGACGACTCTGATCCCGACGACGAGAGCGGGGCGTGACCCGCCCTCGCGGCGCGCCGCGCGGAGCCAAGCATCGACCTCGACCACGGCCGGCGGCACGAACGCCGCCGCCAACCCCGTTCGCCGGCGGCGATTTCAACATCGATTCGCTCGCCCACGGCGGTGCCGGTGTGGGGCGCTGCGACGGCCGGGTGCTGTTTGTACCCGGCGCAGTGCCCGGTGATCGGATTCGCGCGACCGAGGTCAGCTGGCGCGGAGGGGGCGCCTATGGCCAGGTGGTGCAGTTCGAGCTGGCGAGCGCATCACCGCTGCGGCGACCCGCCCAGTGCCCGCACCGCCCGCGCTGCGGCGGTTGCCCCTGGCACGAGATCGATCCGGCGACCCGCGCGCAGGCCAAGATCGAGGACGCGATATCCCAGCTGCAGCGCATCGCCCACCTCGACGCCGTCGCCGCGCCGCGCATCCTCGACCCGTCGACGGTCGCGCGCTGGGGCCGGGCTGGCCATTCCATCGTCCGCGTCGATCCGGACTGGGGCTATCGATTGCGCGCGCGTTTGCATGTCGGGCGCACGGGCGATCGCGTCTGCGCTGGTTACCTCGAGCAAGGATCGCATGTGATCGTCGACGTGGAGCGCTGTGGGTTGCTGCTTCCTGTGCTGGGCGAGCCAACTTCTCGTGCCCTGGAACTGGCGCGCTCGCACGCCTGGCCGACCGGCCAGTTGCACGTTGCCGTCGGAGTCCAGCCGCTGGCGACCGGCGCCGCGTTCATTGCCGAGAGGGTGGGTCCGCTCGACCAGGTTGCCCGCGACTTGCAGAGCGCTGGATTCGACCTGGTCGAGGTGGCGGACGGCGACGCCACGATCCGTGGCGGTGCCGACCCGGTTGCGGCGGAAGCGTTGCGCGGGGTGGTCGCGCCAGAGGTGGCAGGTGGACCGTTCGCGCACGGCACGCGCACCTTTGTCCAGGCTCATGCAGCCGGCAATCGCCAGCTGGTCGACGCGGTCGTCCGTTGCACGACCGAGCTCGGTCCGGGCACTGTGCTCGAATTGCACGCAGGCGCCGGCAACTTCACCCTGCCGCTGGCCCGATCTGGCGCGCATGTCAGGGCCGTGGAATTCGACGAACGCGCAGTCGAGTTTCTCCGTAACAATCTCGACCAGGCCGGATTGCGCGCTGCGGTCGAGGTCGTGGCGGGCGACGCCAGAGCCGTCGCGCAGACGGTCGATGCTGCTTTCGGGCCGATCGATTTACTCGTACTCGACCCGCCTCGGACAGGCTACAAAGAACTCGAAGTATTGGTCTCAACTACCGTGCCAAAAAGAATTATTTACTGTTCGTGTGACGCAACGACTCTGGCTCGCGACGGCCGAGGGCTGACGGACCTCGGATATCGCCTGGCCAGGTTCGACGCGATCGACATGATGCCCAACGGCTGGCACGCCGAGCTGGTCGCCGTGTTCGACAGGTAGTCGGCGGCGGCCGCGTACCAGACCGGATCGCTGACAGAAAAGTCAGAAAGAGCATACCCCGCGAGCGCGCTGCGACTACGACCAGCCGCCATGACCAAACGCGCGCGCAGAGAAAAAGCTGCCTCGTTACGCAATGTTCGGATTGTGGCCGGGATCCCCTCGGCGCGCTGGCAAGGTTCGTGCTTTGAGGACGGACGCCGCCCGACCGAGGCAGGAGGAAAACATGAAGCGCGCGCTCGTGACACTGGCTGCCGCCATTTCGTTCGCACTGACCGGCTGTATCATCCTGGTGATCGACGATGGTGGCGGTGACGGCTACAACGACGGGTACTACGACAGCTGCGAGTCCGAGACCTGTTGCAACGGAGTTTGCTCGTGCTCGGTCGACAGCGATTGCCTGGCCGGTGAAATGTGCGTCGGCGCGGTTTGCCAGTCCGAAAGCCTGGACAGCGACTGGGACGGCATCACCAATACGACCGAGCGCGCTTGCGGGACCGATCCCAACAATGCGGACAGCGACTATGACGGTGTCGTCGACGCTGACGAGGACAGCGATGGCGACGGGCTGAGCAACGGCGCCGAAGTGCTGGTCGGTACCGATTGCCTCGCCACCGACAGCGATGGCGATGGTGTCACCGATTGCGCCGAGGATGTTGACGCCGATGGTCTGGACAATTGCATGGAGCTGGCGCTGGGCCTGGATCCCAAGAACCAGGACAGCGACGACGACGGTGTGGCCGATGCCGCCGAGGACAGCGACGGCGACGGATTTGGCAACGGCATCGAGCTGGCGGCGGGTACTGATCCCGGCAATGGCAACAGCTTTCCGGTCGTCGCCGGCGAGGATGGCGACGGCGATGGCCTGACCGACGCCCAGGAACTCGCGTGCGGCACCGACCCGGTGCGCTATGACAGCGACGGCGACGGCCACGGTGACGCTTTTGCTGACGCCGACTTCGACGGCCTGCTCAACGGCGAGGAAACCTATCAAGGCACTGCCTGCACTAACCCGGACAGCGATGGTGACGGCATCAACGATGGTGCCGAGGTCAACGCCGGCACCGACCCACTGACCCCGGACCAGCCCCGCTGCGGCACCGGGTGCGACGAGCAGGGCAACTGCTACGATGGCTGCCCGATGCCCGAACCCTGCTACGACTGCGGCTGCTGCGCTGCGATCGGCGGCCGCGGTCTCGGCCTCGGCTCGCTGGCGCTGCTGCTCGGCCTCGCGCTGCGGCTCCGTCGCCGCGCGCGCTGAAGTCGACCGCGTCGCGCTGCTGCCACCTGCTCGTCCCACCACTCGCCACTGACCTCCATCACAGCTTTCCGCGCCCCGTCATCGCTGGTATATTCACGGCAACGCGTTCATGCGATTGACCGGTGGTATTGGCGGGCGAGGCGACGGCGATGGCCGAGCGCACGTTTGGCAAGTTCGAGTTGATCCGGAAGATCGGCCAGGGTGGCATGGCCGAGATTTTCCTTGCTCGCCAGACGGGAATCGAAGGCTTCGAGAAGCAATGCGTCCTCAAGATGCTGCTGCCGCACCTGATGGAGCTGCGTGAATCGCGCGAGTTCGTGCAGATGTTTCTCGACGAGGCGAGGCTGGCAGCGCGGCTGAGCCACCCGCACGTGGCCCAGATCTACGAGCTAGGCCAGGCCGATGGGCGCTACTACCTGGCGATGGAGTACGTCAACGGGGCCGACCTCGGTCGCGTGCTGACGCGCTCGCACGAATTAAATCAGCCGATGCCGGTCGAGCACGCCGTACGCATTATTGCCATCGTCTGCGAGGCGCTGGGCTACGCGCATGGCCTGACGGATGAAACCGGGCTGCCACTCGGCATCATCCACCGTGATGTCTGCCCGCAAAACGTACTCATCTCGTATGACGGCGGAATCAAGCTGGCCGACTTTGGTGTGGCCAAGGCCGCGTCGCATGTCTCAAAAACCAACGTCGGCGCGCTCAAGGGGCGACTCGACTACATGTCGCCCGAGCAGGCCTCGGGCGAGCGGCTGGACGCTCGCAGCGACATCTTCAGCGTTGGCGCTCTGCTGTATCAGTTGACGACGGGCGAGCTGCCGTTTTCGGGCAACAGCGATTTCAAGTTGATCGAGGCGATCGTCAGTGAGATGCCACGGCCGCCGACCAGCGTCTGCGAGGATTTTCCGCTCGGACTGTCGCCGATCATCGGGCGCGCGATGGCCAAGTCGCCGTCCGACCGTTATGCCTCGGCACTCGAGTTGCAACTCGATCTCGAGCGATTCATGGTCGAGGAAAAGCTCGTTTCCAACGCCGCTCTCATCGGCCAGTACCTGCGACCGCTGCTGGCGAGCACCACTCCTGCAGCCGATCCAGATGAGGCACCGCTGCGGGCAGAGCCGACGGTCAAGGTGTTCGTTCCGGTACCTGGTCCCTACGACACACCGTCGGCCACACGGCTGGCCGCTTCCCACCCAGCGGCCGCAGCGATCGATGTCGCGTCACAGCAACCGTCGACAACCGAACCGGTGACGACGGAGGAACATTCGCCGTCAGCCGAACAGACGGCTCAGATAGCGGCACTGGGCGACATGCCGACGTTGATGGCGACCCGCCGCCCGGTGCTGCCACCGCTGCCGGCCGAGATTCCGAGCGAGGTCTTTCTGTCGCCGTCCGAGATCAAGCCACGACTCGGGCCTGATGTTGCGGCCGCGATCGAGGTGACCGTCCCGGCGGCACTGGCCGCGGCTCAGGCCAGCCCGGCCACCGCCGCGGTGGAGGTGACCGATCGGGATCGCCAGGCGACCGACGGCGGGTATGCGACGGATGAAGCCGCCGCCGTCGAGCCGGTCTGGGCGCCTTCGCGCAGCGAAACAACGGCGTCGGAAAAGATCGCCAGACCAGTCACAGCGCCAATCCCGCACTCGGTGGTGCTGGCCGCAGCCGAGCCGACGGTGCGCTGGATGCCACCGACGCAACCATCTGCCGCGGCGCCTGCGACGACGCCAGCGACGCCTGCGATGACGCCAGCAGCACCTGCGATGACGCCAGCGGCACCTGCGATGACGCCAGCGGCACCTGCGATGACGCCAGCGACACCTGCGATGACGCCAGCGGCACCTGCGATGACGCCAGTGGCACCCGCGATGACACCAGCGGCGCCTGCGCCAGCACAGGCAACGCCGGTCCAGCCGCTGCCAGCGTCGGCGGTGCGTCCGGCGGCGGCGCCGACCAGCAACCTGCTCAGAATGGATCCGGTGCGCGAAGTTGCGTCGGAAAGGGCGACACCGGGTCACCTGTCGACCGCGCTTGCGGACGAATCGGGCCGGCAGCAACGGCCTGCCAACGGGGTCTTGCCAGCAGTCGCGGCCCGCCCGTCGACACCACCGATCGCGGGCACGCCAATGCCGGCGCTGCCACCCGAGCTGGCGGACTTCGCGTTGACAGCGCCGCAGCCGCGCAGCTCGCGCAGGTTGCTCGCCGTCGCCATCGGTGCCGGTGCGCTGATCGGGATTGCCGTCACCGCGATACTCGTCGGCCGCGGCGAGACACCGGCAACAGCCGTCGAGGCCGATGCCGCAGTGCTCGTGACCTCGAGCCCGGCCGAGGTGTCACCCGTTGCCGCAACGCGAACTGCAGCGGAGCCAGATGCTGCCGCGGCCCCGGTCGCAGCCGAGGTCAAACCGGTGGCGGTCGATGCCGGCCACGAACCGGAGGTGCGCGACGCTGGCAGCGCACCCGAGATCGTCGCGCCGCGTCCGCCGAAGGAGATCGCCGTGTCCGGCGCACAGCCTCGCGGCAAACGCGCCAGCTCGCAAAAGGCGCAGGAGCTGTGTCAGCAGGGCAACAAGCTGATCCTGCAAGGCAAGTTCGAGGAGGCGGCGACCCTGTTCAAAGAGGCGCTCGAAATGGATCCCACCAGTTCGGACGCCAAGCGCGGGCTCGGTATAGCCAATGGCAGGTTGGACCGCGATCCGAGGCGGCTCTTCGACCAGGGCAATCGGGCCATCCTCAAGGGTCGCTACGACGAGGCCGTCAAGCAGTTCGAGCTGGCTTTGCAGGCCGACGCCAACTTCGCCGAGGCGCATCGCGGTCTCGGCTTGGCGCATTCGAAGCTCGGCAAGAACGGCCTGGCCGCCCGCCACTACCTGGCCTACGTGACCTTGCGGCCGCGCGCGCCCGACGCCGACCGCGTGCGCGAGATGATCAAACAACTCGAGAGCAGTAAAAAACCCTAGCCAGCCCGCCTGAACGCCACCTCACAGCGGCGAGAATCCGAGCACTTTGCCGGTGGCGGGGTCGTGGCACGCCGTCGATTTCACCGGTGCGTTCAACGCGTGCTCCGCCGATGGCTGGTACGGCCGCGCACCGTCGATGCGCGCCCGCGAAAATCTTCCATCGCAACATTGAGTCCAAGCAGATTGGCGATCTTGTCAAACATCCACACCGGTAGCACGCGCAGCGGTGCCACCGTGTAGACGATCGGCGGCATCCACAGCCGTGACCGGTTGTGTTCGATCGCGTCGGCGATGCGCCAGGCGACCTTTTGCTCGTCCAGGATCGGCAGCAGAAAGGAGAAACGGCTTTTCACGCCGTCGAACATGCCCGTGTTGATGTAGTAAGGGCAGACAATGGTCGTCCGAACGCGCGGCGCAGACTGCTTCAATTCGACGCGCAGCGATTCGTCGAAACCGACCATGGCCCATTTGCTGGCGCAGTAGTCGGTCAACTGCGAGGTGCCGATCAAACCTGCCGCCGACGCGATGTTGACGATGTGCCCCTGGTTGCGCTCGATCATCGACGGCAAGAACGCCTTGGTCATCCAAAAAGGCGCCAGCGCATTGACCCGAAACGTCGTCTCAATTTTCTCGTCGGCCAGATCGAGAAAGCGCTTGCCGCTAACGACGCCGGCGTTGTTGACCAGGATGTCGATGGCACCGACCTCGCTGTTGACGGTGGTCGCCACCCGATACACGTCCTTGCGGTCCGACACGTCGCACAGGTAGCCGCGCGGTTTGCGACGCGCGACTGCGCCGATCTCGGCGACGACGTGATCCAGGTTTTTCCTGTTGATGTCCCAGACCACGATGTTGCCGCCGCGGCGAGCCAGCTCGAGGGCGATCCGGCGACCAATGCCGTTGGCGCCCCCCGTGATCAGGATGTTCTTGCCAGCGATGCGCGTCATGGTGAGCCCCCGCGGTCCCTTTCAACATTGTCAGCGACGGTTCTGCTCCAGCAATGCCGCGGCCACCTCACCAAGCGACGCTGCAACCGCATCCGCCAGCGCCAGCGCCTGGGCCCCAATCGCGCCATCCGTACGGTCGACGTACAGTAGCCCGACCACTCCGGAGGGTCCGAGCAGCGGCAGTACTCGCCACTGCCGCGGTGGCGGTTCGCCGAAAAAGTTGACCAATATGCGGTCGGTCGATTCTGCCTGGTCGAGGTCCGCTGTGACTGCGCGGTGGGTGATGGCGGCCAGACGCAGCGAGGAGGGTGGCTCCAGCGGCAGCAAGATGTCGCGGATTCGATCGCGTGAAACCGCGCTCCCAACCGCATCCCAACCCACTGCCAGCTCCCGATTCACCAGGAACAGCGCAGCGCGACTGAACTGTTCATGCAGCCGTCGCAGCGCTGCAAAGACCTGATCGTCTGCTCCGCGATCGGCTGCCGGAGCTGCCAGCCAACCGCTCACCTTGGCTTGGCCGACCTCGACCGCGCCCCAGCCGTTGACGCGCGAAGAGGCAGCCTCCACCGCTGACGGCGGCAGCCGTTCGGGATCCAGCGCTGCCAGCGACGCGGTGAGAGGCGAATCCGACTGCTGGCCGAACAGGCTTGCCCGTGGCTCGTCGTCGACGGTCGGCGGCGATGAGATCCGAAGGCCAGCCAATGTCGACCTGGTCGTCGCCGCACGCGCGGCCACCGCCGGGATCACGTCGTGCGGGGGAGGGGGCAGCAACGAGGTGCTGAGCGCTGAATGGACTGCAAAGCGCGCCACCAATGTCGGCGCCGGAATTCCGTAAGCCTGATAGCGCATACGGAATAGCTCGCGCGCATGCGCAACAAATGGTTCGACCGCAAACCCGGTGAACAGCGCAACGTCCTCGATCGCGTGCGCTTCGGACGGATCGAGCATGGCCACGTGCAGCCGGTTTCCGGTTCGCACGAGCGGCACCATGCAGCCTTCTTCGGCCAGCCGCGATGGAACCAACGCCAGCAACCGCGCTGCTGGCAGTGGCGACAGCCTGGGCGTGGCATCCCGCGCGCCCAGTCGCAACAAGGTTTGAAAGATGACGTCGGCGCTGACGAGGCCGGACTGATAGAGGCGCAGCGCGAAAAGGCGACCGCGCAGCGCTGGCGACCGGGACACCGCTTCGATCGCGGCGCTGTCGATCTCACCGGCGCGCCTGAGGGCTTCGCTAAGCGCCAACGGCATGGTCAGATCCGCACAGTCCGTACCGGATGGTCTGCGTCGGCAAAACGCCTTGGCGACAACCCGGCAGGTCTGCGATGCTAGGTAATGGCGATTGCAGAGTCAACCGCACGCGCGGGAATCGTCGGTGGGTCGACTTTTTTGCCTGGACTCGCGATAAGCAAGTTTGGGCGGAGCAGAGCTGAGACGTTCACTGGATGGGGCAAGTTGCTGACCACGGCGCACTCTGATGACGACTGATTAGAATTCTTTTCTCAACATTTTTACATAATATGTATTATGTTAAATAACGTGTACAACCTGATCGACCTGGTCCCCGAGGAGGCAGCACACGTCTGTCTTCAGCTTCTTGCCGGCGGATACTCCGTGCACCTTGTCGGTGGCGCCATTCGCGACCTCATTCTAGGCAAACCGGTAGGCGATTTCGATGTTGCCACCTCGGCGACCCCAGAACAGGTCACGGCACTCTTCGAAAAGGTGGTCGCCACTGGAATTCGGCACGGAACGGTCACAGTTAACGGAGCGGGCGGTTCCTCGGTCGAGGTGACAACCTACCGAACCGAAGGACCGTACTTCGACGGGCGGCATCCACAACATGTTGAATTTGTTGCGACGATAGAGCAAGACCTGAGGCGCCGCGATTTCACGGTCAATGCGCTGGCTCTTTCATTTCCCGATGGTCAACTCATCGATCTTTACAATGGTCAGGCAGACATCAAAACAAAGACCATCCGAGCTGTGGGAGAACCGGAAGCGCGTTTCACCGAAGATGGCCTGCGGCTGCTCAGGGCCTGCCGATTTTGCGCAACTCTTGATTTTGAAATAGATATCTCGACGCGAGCCGGAATGGCATCAGCACGCCAAGCGCTCGCACCAGTTTCAAGCGAGCGCAAGCGCGACGAACTCCTCAAGACCCTGGCGGCACAACGACCCTCGCGCGCATTTTTCGCAGCAAGAGATACCGGGCTGCTCGAACATTTCTTGCCGGAGCTCCAGCTGTGCGTTGGTTTTGAGCAAAATTCTTGGCATGAATTCGACGTATTTGAGCACACCATGAAAGTATTGGATGAGACCACCCCAGACAACGTGTTGTTGCGGCTTGCTGCATTGCTCCACGACATTGGCAAACCTGCAACCGCATCGGGTCAGGGCGCACAACGCCATTTCTACAATCACGAAAAAAAGTCGGCAGAGCTGGCTGAACAAGCGCTCATCCGGCTCAAGTTTCCAGCAGCCTGGGTCCAGCAGGTGGTGCGCCTTGTCAACGAACATATGTGGTTTTACAACGCAAATTGGTCTGACGCTGCAGTGAGGCGCTTTATCAGACGCATCGGTGGCCAGGATCAAGTCGAGGCCACTTTTGCGCTGAGGCGGGCTGATATTCGAGGTCGAGGTCGAAAAGAGATCGAGGAAAGTGAACTGCAACTCACCGCAAAATTCCATGAAAGAGTCGTCGAACAAGTCCAGAATAATTTGGTTTTTTCGATCACCGACTTGTCGGTCAACGGTCGTGATGTGATGGATGCGTTGCAGATTGGTCCAGGTCCGACCGTCGGGCTGGCGTTGCGCTGGTTGCTCGAAGAGGTCGAAAACGCGCCTGAGAAAAACCAGCGCGAGACCGCCCTCGAGCTGATACGAAACAAATTTGGTCGGGGGTGAAGCAGGGGTCCGATTTTTTTCCACAACTTTCGAGTGAAAACTCTTGTACGGGAAGACGATAGCGATATATAGGCGAGAATCCGCTTTAAAGGGTTTTTGACCTGGCTTTCAATACCATGATTTTTCTTGGTATTTTTTGGTGCGGCGGTGAATTTCCGGATTTCGAACCAAGACTCGTAAAAATCCCACTGTTTATTGGGTTGAATCTGCGTTGTGGAAAAACTGTTGGCAATCTGGTCAAACAACCGCCACGTTGACCGCAACCAGGTAGGGTAAAATGAGCGCTTCTCAAGCTGAGCAGACCGGCGCGAGTAACCGGAGCAGGCGTCGAAAAATCTGGAGCACCGCTATCTTCGTGGTCGGTATGGCAGCGATCTTTTCTGTCGCAACATTTCTCTCAAAGCTCGATCGGCCGCCAGCAATGCCGCTGACCGAAGAGCACAACGTAACGGACAAGAAGCCAAACCCGATTTGCATGCAGTGCCACGCGCCCGAAAGCCTTCCCAAGCAACATCCCCTTGATTACGAGAAGTTTGCGTGCACCCGGTGCCACGTCCAGCCGGGCAAAGCACCCCGCAGATAAATTTAACATAATGTACATTATCGGACAAGCATATGCGCCAGGAATAACCGGAAACACATTCTAGTCCTTGGTTAAAAATTCGAGCTCAGACATCCGAAGCCGCTTCTGCGAAGTCGGCGGCTGCTCAACGTCCATAGTTTAACAAAATCTAGATTACGTATATTACGTTCGGCGCGCTGTGGCCGGGGGTCAGTGCGCGGCGAGCGAGACGCGCGGATCAGAACCGGTTTGGGCCCAACCGCGAAAGCGCGACGAAAGCGCGTAAAGCGTTCCGCCGTTGCTGAACACAAGCACCAGGTCGTCGTCGACCGCAGGGTCGCCAGCCATTCCAAGCGGCGAGCCAAAGGTCTGTAACCGCTTGCCGCTGTAGATATCCAGGACCATCAACGGTCCAGCGTCGCTATTGATCAGCACGCGCGGTCCGTCAAATGTTGGCCTCGACGCCACACCCTTGCCAAACGCATGGCGCCATCGTACCTGCCCGGTCGCCGGCTCAAGACCGATTACAAACCCGGCGCCAGCCCCGACCAGCATCTGGCCATTGCTCGACAGCCGGGTTACTCCGTCGACCGCAGCGTGCCAGCGCACGTGACCGTCGGCCTGATTGAACGCGGTGATCCCACCGTTGTTGGCGGCAGCGATCAACATGTTGCCGAGCACGACCAGGTCGGCGTCGATATCGATGAATGCGTCGCCCTTGCCCAGCCCCGCGCTCCAGATCTCGCGGCCGCTGGCCACGTCGAGCGCTGCCACCGTGCCATCGGCGTACCCCATGGCCACCGCGCGCAAGGTCCGTCCGTCGGCGGCGTCGGCGAGAAATGGCGCTGGCGCAGCATTGCCGAACAGCGTGATGCCGAGCGGCTGCGGATGGCGGACGTGCCAGCGGTATTCGCCGGTGCGCGCGTTGACGCAATACAGGGTGTCCAGCGAGGTCGAGAAAAAGATGTCCTGGCCGAACAGCTGCGGCGGCGCCACCACCTCGGCATCGACCTGGTGCGTCCAGACCGGCTTGCCTGTCGTCACGTCAAGCGCGTACACGACACCGGCGTCAGTGCCAAAGTACAGCAGCTTTTCGCCGACCACCGGCACGCTCGAAATCGCGCCGCTCGCGTCAAAGGCCCAGGCCAGGCGACGGTCGAGGTCATAGGCGCGCATGTAGCGGTCGCTGGCACCGATGAAAACCAGCCCGCTGGCTGCGTGCAGGACCGGCGTGGCAAATTGCCGGCTCTTCCAGCGCGGCGCCAGCAGTTCGGGAATCGAACCGACGGTCGACGCCACCGGCTGCGACCACGCCAAGCCGTAGACCTGATCCGGCGCCGCCCACGCAGCGCCGCTGAGCAGCGCCGGTGCGATCAGCGTGGCCAGCGCGCGCAACGGGCGCGTCACTTGAGCGTTTCCGCGAGCGCGGTTGCATCGCTCTTCAGCGAGGACTCGGGAAAATCGGCCTCGATGCGGTCAAGAAAGCGCTTGGCGCGTTCTTTGTCGCCGGTTGCAGCGCGCGATCGAGCTGCTTCATACAGTCCAAGATCCTTGCCAAATGCGATGGTTCCGTCGGCGATCTTTTCATAAGCGTCGGCCGCCTTGGCCAGATCGCCCTTGTGCTCCCATGAAGCGCCCAGACCCAGCAACGCGTTGGTGCGGAGAGGATCACCGGCCGCAGCGATGCTGAGAAAATCGTCGAAAGCTTTGATGGCGCAGCCATCGTCGCCGAGGTCAAGGCAAGCGCGCCCCAGGAGCAGCCGCGCCGCATTGGCGCTACCGCTGCGGGGATAGGCGCTGACCAGTTTTTCGGCAGCCGCCCGAACGGCGTCGTTCTTGTCCTTGTCTGACTTGAAAACAAGTTCATCGGGATCACCTCCAGCATCGGTGCCGCTGAGATCGACGCGCCCGTTCTGCGCCTTGATGACGTCGCCCAGCAGCGCCGAGGCCTTGCTCGAACGACTCTGCATGATTCCGGCCGCCGCGGCGTACGCAATGCCGAGACCGAGCAGCACCCCAAGAACCCACAGCACGACCTTGCTGTTGGCCGTCATCCAGTTGAATATGTGCTGGGTGACCGAGATGAACTCGTCAGGCTGATCGAGCGACGGAGATGTGGCCTTGCGCTCTTCCTTGGTGGGTTTGATTTTCTTGACCAACGCTGCCTCCTCGAGAAGTCGCGTCCGGCATCGCCGGCGCGCCCGGTCGACGGTACAACAGTCCGTCGAGGACGCAATAAATAGAGAGGGTCGCGCCAGA
>Ga0315268_10000663_pt1 | contig 39918 bp, 39 predicted proteins | sample C1_top_MG_FD_204535 | JGI IMG/M metagenome (GOLD analysis project Ga0315268, IMG submission 204535) | Sediment microbial communities from Yellowstone Lake, YNP, Wyoming, USA - C1_top | ecosystem: Environmental > Aquatic > Freshwater > Lake > Sediment | place: USA: Wyoming | collected 2017-08-01
TGATAGAAGAAGTCTTTTCGCAGTTCTAGCTTTCTTTCATCGGTCACTAGTTGGTGGGGATTACAGAAGTTGTTTTCCATCAAGTACTGCAACGCTTCTCTTGTGTTTAGTCGTGTGACTATGTTTTTGTCTTTTGGGTCTCTTTTTAGAAGTATGATTTCTTGAATAGTCGTCATGGGAATAACTCCGCCACTGCCCACGATCCACCTGACATTAACAACCGCTCTTCCTTGCGGGTCAAAATGCACTTTTTTAATGAGTTTCTCGTATTCGCCCCAAATTTTGCCGATGTCGGCTTCGATGTAACTGTTCTTTTCAGAACCAAACGCGAGCGGTTCACGACTGGAAAGCCGAACAAAATACCAGTCGTCGCCTACGAGTCTGGCACCTTTCATGCCCAAAAGCCCCCAAGAATGCGTGGTTTTGCCCGTTCCCGGAGGCGCGATAAATGATACGCCCTTGCCTTTGACGTCAATCGCTGCGCCGTGGACAGAGTAGATTTTGTGCTCGTCTTCGAGGACATCGCCCGCCACAGCTAAGGCTAGACTTTTGACCCAGCCGTAATAGTCGACGTTGAAAAGAAACGCGGTCTTGGTGTACGGGTCGTATTTGACGCTGAGTTTTTTTCCTTTTTCTTCCAGAACAATGAGTCTTCCGTGTGAGCGTGTGTCTTCGCTCATGCTGTAGAAGCTGTCTTCCCAGCGTTCCTTCACGTATTCTACGTGCGTGAGTAGTTTTATGCAGCACCCGTAAATCGAGGCTTTACGCGTGTACAAATACTTGTCTTCATACTTCGCGTAAAGACGGTCTTTCTCCTCAGTGTCTATTAACTCGACAGGGTAAGAACTTTTTTTCATCAATCCTAAACGCCACAGAAGGATATTCCTAGGTAACTAAAGAAAAGTGTTGTCATACGTTTCTCCGCGTTTAAAGGTTTTACGTTGCCAGCATGTCAGCCAGCGTAAGTAAGCTAAAGTCCAAGGGCTTTCTTGATTTACACGATTTCTCTAGGCTTATGCTCGTTATTTGACCGTTCTGCAAGCCCACAACTCTGTTTCCCTGTTCTTTCACTAAGAGATTGACTGCTTCATTCGCGAACAAGTTAGCCAAAAGACGACTCCGCCCCGTTGGACTGCCACCTCTCTGAGCGTAGCCTAAAACACTAATCCTAGCCTCCACGCCAGTGCTTTTTTCAATGTCTCTCGCGAGTTCACGCGTGTCCCCAACGCCTTCGGCAGCCACGATTATGCCCGATTTCTTGCCTTTAGCACTATTCTCCTTCAGAGTCTTGAAAACCTCTTCCTTCTTGTACTTCTCTTCTGGGACTAGAATTATTTCGGCGCCGACAGTTAAACCAACCGTTAGGGCTATGAAGCCTCTTTCTCTGCCCATGACTTCGACTATGAAGATTCTCTCGTGAGAAATGGCTGTATCGCGGATTTTGTCGATTTCTTCAATCGCCGTGTTTACTGCGGTGTCGAAGCCTATGGTTTCGTCTGTTCCAAAAACGTCGTTGTCAATGGTCGCTGGAATGCCAATAATCAAGGCTTCAGTTTCTTTGCTCAAGTCGCAGGCTCCCCTGAAAGAACCGTCACCACCAATAACGATAAGCCCATCAACATTGTTTAACGCTAAGGTTTCTGCGGCTTTCCTTATACCCGCTGGCGTTTCAAACTCTGGACACCGTGTGGTGTGAAGAATTGTGCCGCCCAACTGTATTATTCCACTAACAGACCGCGGAGTCAATGGATTGAAAACATTATTTATCAAACCTTCCCAGCCCCGCATGAACCCCAGAACATGCAAGTTCCGCGAGGAAGCAATGCGCACAACCGCCCGAATAGCAGCATTCATCCCAGGCGCATCTCCGCCCGTGGTTATTAATCCTATTTTCTTCAATGGGTATCCCTTCAAATTCTTTGAGAATTCTTTTGAAAATAAAACGTAGCAGACTATGAATATGACATTTTCGTTAATACTCTAAAAGCCAACGTCGACATCAAGCAAGAGTTAGTTAAGTGGACTGGGCGGGATTTGAACCCGCGACCTCCTGAGTGCAAGTCAGGCATTCATACCGCTGAACTACCAGCCCGCTTGAACTTCAAGAATCTCTTATTGAATGTCTTTATGAAGGTTATGCAAAAAGAACGCATGCTGACGACTGTCCGATGAGTTTAAATCCTTCCTTTTAATACGCTTAAAGCCAAAACAGCATTGAACATAAGGCGTTTACACGGACGGATTAGATGCACATCCAAAATGGGTTCAAACAAATGAAAACATCTCTGCTTGACGTTTCAGTAGCAACGACTGTTTTTTATGCTCTGCCTTTCTAGTTTTGCGTTTTTTGGACGGACTCGGATTGAATGAGATAGCGCGTTTAAGCGCCGAAGAAATTTTTGAATTTCTTGATACAACGCCTAAAGGTTTGACTAGTGAAGAAGCAAAAAAACGCCTCGCTAAAAACGGTCCAAACATGCTCGTTGAAAAGAAACGCACATCAGCTGCCTATAGGTTTGTAGCCAATCTTAAGGATTTATTCAGCATTCTTCTGCTGTTCGCCGCTTTGCTTGCCGCAATCGGTCAGATGTGGCAACTCAGCTTGATCATTATCGGCGTAGTCATAGTAAACGCGGTTTTCGGTCTTTTCCAAGAATGGCGAGCAGAAAAGGCCATAGAAACACTCAGAGGATGGATGCCCGAATACGCCAAAGTCATCCGAGACGGAGAACTCGAGAAAATACTCGTAAGAGACCTTGTTCCAGGTGATGTCGTTGACTTGGAAGAGGGCGACCGTGTCCCAGCAGACGCACGTTTGATTGAAGCATTTGAGCTGTGGACGAACAACGTGCCCTTAACTGGCGAGTCAGAGCCGCAGCCGCGAACTAACGAGCCCGCAGAGGTTGCTGAGGCAACGTACCTTGATGCGCCCAACCTTGTTTTTATGAGCACTAGCATTGCCAAGGGACGCGGAAGGGCTGTGGTTTTTGCAACTGGCATGAAGACCATGTTCGGAAGAATCGCTGGCTTAACTCAAGAGATAGACGAAGAACTTAGCCCTCTTCAGAAGGAAATCGCCTACACCGCGAAATACGACTTTATCTTGGCGGTGGCTGTGGGAGGCATATTCTTCACGACAAGTTTGATTTGGCTCCACTTAACCTTCCTGAGCAGTATACTGTTTATGATAGGCGTAATGGTCGCATGCGTTCCCGAAGGTTTACAAGTCACCGTGTCGAGCGCCCTTGCGATTAACGTTTTGAAGATGGTAAAAAGAAACGTTCTCGTCAAGCGTTTGTCGGCGGTTCAGACACTCGGCAGTGTGACAGTTATATGCACAGACAAAACTGGAACAATCACAAGGGGCGAGATGACTGTTACAAGAATCTGGGTTGGGAACAGAGTTATACAAGTTTCTGGAGTCGGATATACACCCATCGGTGATTTCACTTCTAACGAAAGAATCTTAGAAAAAGACGAAGTTGCAGGGCTTGAGAGACTCTTGGAGATTTCTGCTCTCTGCAACAGCGCGAAAGTTGAACCACCTTCAGACAGAAACAAATCTTGGAGCGTTATCGGAGACCCAACTGATGGCGCGTTGCTTATTGCTTCCTTAAAGTATGGTCTGAACTCACAGAACATGCTCGTGGACAAGCCCATAATTCACATGATACCGTTCGATTCGAAACGAAAAAGAATGACGTCCATTCACAAGAGCGATGGGAAGATGCTTATCTATACAAAAGGCGCTCCGAGAAGCGTTCTCTCAGTGTGCACGAAAATAAGCTTGAACGGCAAAACAGGGAATCTGACAAAAAGACACCTACAGTCTGTCGAGCAGAGGCTTCGTGAATTCGCAGGCGAAGGACTACGAGTAATAGCCATAGCGTACAAAGAAGCCCCAGAAGGCGCAGCGATTACAAACGGTGACGTCGAGAACGAAATGACTTTTGTTGGACTCACTGCCATGAAAGACCCGCCCCGCATCGAAGTTAAAGATGCCGTGACACAAGCCAAGCAGGCGGGCATAAAGGTGGTAATAATTACGGGGGATTATGGTCCAACGGCACAAGCGATTGCTGAAGAAGTAGGCATAACTGGTGCTGGACAGAGCCGCGTGATTCGCGGTGTGGACTTGGAATCGCTGAGTGACCAGCAAATTCTTGAAGAAATTAAAAAGGGAGAAGTCATTTTCGCGCGGGTTTCTCCGGAACAGAAGCTTCGCATAGTGAAGGTGCTAAGACAGGGTGGGGAGATCGTGGCGGTTACTGGTGATGGAGCCAATGATGCGCCGTCGTTGAAGGAGGCGGACATTGGCATAGCTATGGGTGTTTCTGGAACTGATGTAGCGCGAGATGCTGCTGATCTGGTTTTGCTTGACGATAGTTTTGCGTCTATTGTGAATGCGGTTGAGTCTGGGCGGGCGATTTACGAGAACATAAGGAAGTTTATCGTTTACGTTTTTGCGCACAACTGGGCTGAGTTGGTTCCGTTTATTCTTTACGTTCTGTTGAACATCCCTCTGCCCTTGCTGGTGGTTCAAGTTTTAGCCATAGACTTGGGCATAGATGTCATTCCATCATTGGCGCTGAGTCGTGAACCCCCAGAAACGGGCATAATGCGGGAGCCTCCGCGAAGCGTTACTGAGCGACTGTTTAGCCGAGGAGTTTTTCTGCGCTCGCTTTACATTGGGTTAATCATCTCTGCTGGTGCTATGTTTGGCTGCCTAAGCGCATGGTCTGCGGGTGGCTGGAGTTTTGGGACACCATCGATTAGTGATCCCCTTGTTTACATTAAAGGCACGACCATGACTTTTGCTGGCATCGTCGTAGCACAGGTTGGCAATGTTCTCGCGTGTCGGACGAACAAAACGTCCATTTTTAAAACAAGCTTAAGAAGCAACAAGTGGATTTGGCTAGGAATCGCCGCGCAGATTTCTATTCTTTCGGCGATAGTCTATGTCTCATTCTTGCAGAACGCTTTCGGAACAACCTTTCTTGGGCTTAATGATTGGTTGTTCTTGATATTGTTAGCTGTTATAATAATTTTTGTAGAGGAAATCAGGAAACTTTTTGCGAGGAGATTGTCAAAGTAGGGCAAAGCATTTTTACTAAAGATAATTGAAAAAAGGAACAAGAGGAACGAGTTATGAAAGACATCGAGTTGAAGCTGATTTCTGAGCTTATGAAGAACAGCCGAAAAAGCGATAGGGAAATAGCCAAGACCATAGGGGTTTCTCAGCCCACCGTAACCAGAACTAGAACCAGACTGGAAAAGGAGGGCATAATCAAAGAGTACACGACTATTCCCGATTTCGCTAAATTAGGGTATCAGCTCATGGCTGTGACTCTGGCAAAATTGGAAACGCCGGCAACAGTCGAAGTGGTGGAGAAAACGATACAAATCACTAGGCAAAGGTCGCCCGAGTGGCCTGAGGTTATTATGGTGGAAAGAGTAACGGGAATGGGGTACAATGGGATAGTAGTGTCGTTTCACAGGGACTATTCATCTTACATCACGTTCAAGCGCTGGCTTGAAGAATTCAGTTACTTGGGCTTTTCGAGTATCGACAGCGTGATGATTAATTTGGAAGACAAAGTTCACTACAAGTCTTTAACATTCTCAACTTTAGCCGAGCACATACTAAAGCGAGAAAAAGAGGAAAAACCATGAGCGAAGCCAAGAAGTGCCCTCAATGCGGAAACACCATGGTCAACGAAACAGTAGAATGGAAATGCCCAAAGTGCGGATACACACAGTGCATAGAACCAGAGTATTGTCCGCCAAAAACTAAGCAAAAAAGAAAGAAATAAGCATGAGCTAGTAAATTTAGAAAAAGGTCGGGATGTTTAAGGCTTCGTAAAGAGCATTCACTTGAAGAGCATTACTTCTGTGGCTTTGATTACTGCGGCTGCCCTGTCTCCTTTCTTAATGCCGAGTTCCTCGATGGCTTCGCTGGTTACAAAAGCCGTTACGACGCATGGAGTGTCAACCCGTATCTTTACTATGGCTGCTAGCTTGTCTTTTTCGACAGAGATGACTTCACCCTCAAGACGATTTCTTGCACTGATTTTCATGAATAAACCTCATATACAATGTCTGTCAAAGATGCTTTTATGCCTAATTCGTGAAACAGGGGCTGTCGGCTAGCTTGGTCTAGGCTATGAGCCTCGGGCGCTCGTGACCCCGGTTCAAATCCGGGCAGCCCCACCATATCGACTATGGGCAGTTGGTTTTTTCGTCCTTAGGCATTACTATTCCTTGCTCGGAAGTTCCGTAAGTGATGCTTTTTCGTTCTAACCAGAGTTTTCCTACGAGAGCGCATGTAACTGCGTCCAGTTCGTGGTCGCTCATTCGATTGCTGAGCCCCATTACTCCTAATTTCTCCAAACCCACTCTTAATCTCTCGAGTCCCTGTTGCTTTCTTGGAATTCCCAGAACGTCTTGGGCGCCTCCAGGATAGACCTCGATCACTTTAAAGTGCATGTTTTCGAGGATTCTTCTCAGGTTTATGCCTCGGGTGGTCAGTTTTCTCATTGGACCGAGGGTGACTGGAAAGAATTTTATGCCTCTTTTTAGGAGTTCTTTGTCGCATTCTCTTAAATGAACGTTTGTCCTTTGCTCTATGGACTCTCTGCCTGCTGGAAGACTCAAAGGCGCGTCGATGGCTAATACTTTGGGCTTGTTTTCCTCTATTCTCTTCAATACTTCTTCATCTGCATAGACGAGGAGAGTCTCTGCTTTCATACCCGTAAGGATGCAAAGACCCGTGGGTCTGCTTTCGACACCTGCCAAATCTAACCCGATTATCGACATCCAACTTCAATGTAAAGCTCTGCAGTTGACATTTATAATTCTTCCATAAGCGCTGAAAACGTCTTGATCTTACAAACTGCAACGGTTGCGCTAAAATGTTTATAATAAATGCATTCTAGTCTATAACCACGCGTGCAGTTTCATACCTACGAGGAACAGATGAAGGGAGAAAAATGAGTTCAAAGAATATTAGCGAAACATGCTATTTTCTGGGGCACAGCCATTTAGACGCGGCTTGGCTGTGGCCATTTAGTGAGTCAGTAGAGGTCTTTCACGACACGTGTGAAACCATCCTCAAGCTGATGGAGAAATATCCAGACTTCTGTTTCTGTCAAAGCAGCGCCCAATATTACAAGTGGCTAGAGGAGAAGTGTCCTGAAACTTTTGAGAAAGTGAAGAGAAAAATAAAAGATGGGCACTGGGAAATCGTCGGCGGCACATGGGTCGAATCAGACGGAAATATGCCTTCGGGAGAATCCCTCGTGAGACAGTTCCTTTACGGAAAAAGGTACTTCAAGGAAAAGTTTGACGTAGATGTTAATATAGCCTGGATGCCCGACTCGTTCGGATATGCTTGGACTCTGCCTCAAATAATGAAAAAAGCCGGCATGAAGATTTTTCTGACGCAGAAAATGGGTTGGAACGATACGACGGTTTTTCCGTACTACTTTTTCAAATGGACGGCTCCAGACGGCTCGTCGATTTTCGCCCATCAAACGGTTGGAGCGTATGACGAGCCTGCGATGGAAACGAGGATACTTGACCAGATGAAATCCTTGAATCGTCGTCAACAATTGGATGATCTTCTTCTCCTCTTCGGAACGGGGGACCACGGAGGCGGAGTTACCGAAGAAATGATTCAGAGAGCATTAGAATTTGTTCAAGGAAAGAAGCCAATTAAGGGCGTGTTCTCAACGTCCACGGGGTATTTCAACATCTTGACCAAGAAGATTGAGGAAAAGAAGATTCCACAAATTAACGACGAACTGTATTTTGAGTTTCATCGAGGAACATACACAACTCAAGCGAGAGTTAAGAAGAATAATAGAAAAGCCGAATGTCTCCTAGAGACAGCTGAAAAATTCTCAACCCTAGCACGAAAATACGGTTACGAGTATCCGAGTAAAGAGCTTAAGGAATCTTGGGAGAAACTGTTGCTGAACCAGTTCCATGACGTTCTTCCCGGGTCGTCCATACCAGAGGTCTATAAAGACTCTGAGGAATACTTCGAATCCATCTTGAGCACAGCGAACTCGATAATCTCAAAATCTCTCAAAACTATCGCAGCCAAAGTCGATACCAGTGGGGAAGGTAAATCGCTTCTCGTCTTCAACCCTCTGTCATGGGCGAGGGACGACATAGTTGAAGTGGTATTAGACGAGCTGGGGGACGATTTCGAAATCTGTGATGAGCAAGGGCGGATAGTTCCTTCGCAGATAATAGAGGACGAGAGGAAAGCTGTCTTTATTGGAGAGGACATGCCGCCAGTCGGCTATAAAGAATACAGAGTCAAACAAACACGGGGAAAAAAGAAACCTCAAACGAGCTTATCCTCTGAAGAAAACGTGGAGGAAATCAAACTAGAAAATGAGTTCTTCATAGTCAAAGTGGATAAAAAGATAGGACAAGTCAAGAGCATATTCGACAAAAACAACAGGAAAGAAGTTTTCCAAAACAGCGGGAATCAAATTCAGATGTTCGAAGACAATCCCGTGAGCGGAAGAAGGTGCATCATGTATCCCGTAGACGCTGCAGTCTTTGATGCTTGGGAAGTGTACATCTACCAGCAAACAGGCGGCGTCAAACATGTTGAATTGAAAGACCCACTCGAAGTGAAGCTCGTTGAGAAGGGGCCTATCAGAGCGCGGCTCTTAGTAAAGTATAACTATGTCCAAGAAGGGCGGCCAAACTCGACATTTGTTCAGGAGATTATCCTTTACAGCAAGATTCCTCTCGTGAATTTCAAGCTGCATGTGGATTGGCATGCTGAACACAGGCTGGCGAAAGTGGCTTTCCCGTTAAGCGTTCATAGCGACTTCACAACATATGAGGTCCCTTACGGGTTTATCACGCGCAGAAACCCCCTCTCGCCTGACGCAACGCTGGCGGAGCGCGCCAAATACGAGGTTCCAGGTCAAAAGTGGATAGACCACAGCAGCAACGATGCAAATTATGGTGTAAGCCTTCTGAACGACTGCAAATACGGCTTTGACACTGTTAACGACACTATCAGAATGACCCTGCTCAGAAGTGCTGGATATCCGATTGAGTTGCGGGCGGCGTTCGGTCTATCCGTAGACAAGGCAGCGTTGGCGGAATTAACCGACCAAGGAGAACATCATGTCGCCTACGCGTTATATCCTCACCGCTCGGATTTTAGACAAGCCTTGACGGTCAGAAAAGCCTACGAATTCAATTACCCCTTGATGCCACTCATCGAACCCAGCCATAAGGGAGACCTGCCCAAGGTTTATTCTTTCGTCTCGGTCAAACCAGCGAACATCGTAGCGACCGTGATTAAAAAAGCCGAAGACTCGGACGACATCGTCCTCAGATTCTATGAGACTTTGGGGAAAGATACGAAAGCAGTAGTCCATGTTGCCGAAACCTTAAAGAGCGCAAAGGAGACCGACCTGCTGGAAAATGAGACCTCCGAAATACCCGTCCAAGAGAAAGACATCGAGGCGGCAATCTCCAAACACGAAATAAAAACCATAAAAATGATTATGCAGACATAGATGAACAATCGGTAATACCTCCAATGGCGAAAGTAAAGATGAAACTTTCAGCATTTAATCGCATCTTTGCGGCAAGGTCAAACAAAGACGGCGGATTCCAGTAGGCGAGAATGAACACTGGCTCCAAAAACGCCATAAGAGATGTAACCACGCTTACTAAGAACATCTTTTTTCTCAATGACACCTTCATGGCAAAGATTGCAAGCCATAACGCGAGGAAGATAAAAGAAAACGTTAACCACTCGAACACCTTAAAGTCCCTGCCAATGTTTTTTATGGTTAGTGAAAATAAACGTTAAGGTTCATCATGTGAAACTCAGGGTCTTACGCATTCTGCCTTGGGTCTGTACGGTCGCTTTCTCGTGCGTTGTTTTTTGTGGTACTCGCACTCGAAGACGCGAATGACTAGGAAGCCGTTGTCTTGGTATTTGCATCCGCACGGAAGAGTGGTTGTTTTTGCCGTTGTCGTTTCTCTCCATAAGACATTAGGCCAAAAGGGTGTTAAAGGTTTGCTGCGGGATATGCTGTTTGCTCTAATAGTTTGAAAAGATGACACATGCCTATTGTGGTTTCAACCCGAATTGGTACGTGATTAGAGATAATTTGCTGCCCCACGGCGTGTCTACTGTTGATTCCTTCACTTGTTTGAAGCCGTTTTTCTCATAGAATCTTCTGGCGTGAGTTTCCTCCTTGCCTGCATTCACAATGACCGTTCTGGTTCCTTTACGTTGTTCATCCTTCAAAACACGAGCCAAAAGCCGAGTGCCTAAACCCTTGCGTGTATGCTCTGGGAAAATTACGATGCGGTCCAATTCCACCACAGAATCGCCCTGTTTCACCGTTTGAGCGAATCCTAAGATTTTGCAGCCGTTCTCCAAAGCGAGATAGATAACCGATTTTTCAGACTCAACCGCTTCGAGTAGTGTTTCTTCTGAAAAAGCCTGCCTTACGTATGCTTCGGGAATGCCGAACTTTGCAACATTTTCCTGATACAACTGGCTATTTGTGTCCTCTAGAAGTTTCAAAAGCTTTCGGCTCAGCGCCTGCACGCCGTGTTTTGTAGCCTTTTTTACGGTAATCATATTAAACCTAAAAAGTCTCAATTCTGCATACACTTTTATGCCTTACTGAAGTGGAGTTAGTTCTCTAGTCATTATTTCAACGTGTTTGGAGCCTAATAGAGAGGTCTATTCTACTGATGAAGCGCACACACAGAGAACAGAAACAGATAAACACACGCCCGAGTAGAAACCAACGAAAGCCATGAACGCCCAGCGAAGACTTCGCGACCGCGACGCCATCGTCACCAGAGAGAACATAATCTTCCGCGTTTATGGCTATGCACACCCCCCAGATGCTTACATCTGCGACCCCGAATATGCACCTCAAAGCATATACGAGTCCACGCAGGCACGCGCCTTCAGAAAAGCCCCAGACCGAAGACAGGTTTATTACAAGTTTTACTCCGATGAAGGCTTACACTTCATACAACAAAACTATCCAAGATACACCATCCATTATCCTCCATTACAAGCTCAATTTGTGGGAGTGAAGCAAGAAGACATAGAAGAAGCACGTGACCCACAGCAAAGATTCCAGCAACTTGTCCAAAACGAACCAAAAGATTCGCTAGTAGATGAACTACAAACTCTGCATGATGCTCTAAAAGCAAGAACAAGGCTCACAACAAGCGATTTCGGCGTGTTCGGCTCACTTCTGCACGGTTTTTATCACCCGCAGTATTCTGATTTAGACTTTACCGTTTATGGCAGAAAGCAGTTGGAATCGCTGCAACGATTTCTGGAACAAGTCTACAAAGAAACTGACTCCAGACTGATGAATGAATTCAGCTCTGAAGACGCGGCTAAAGGCAAAATGTGGCGCTTCAAAAACTACACGAGCAAAGAATACGTGTGGCACCAGAAAAGAAAACTAATCTACGCACTCTTCAAGGACAAAACAAGAACAATCAAAACCGAATTCGAACCAGTAAAACGCTGGGAAGAAATCCACAACGAATACAACCCCAAACAGCGTATTACTAAGGAGGGCTGGATAAAATCAAAGGCAAGGATAACCGACGATAAAGACGCGCCTTTCATGCCCTCAATTTATGAAATAAACCTTCTTCAAGGCGCCGGAGTAGAGAATGTACGTCGCATCCTCTCTTACGTGGAAGAGTTTAGAATGCAAGCTAAAAAAGACGAGAAAGTCATTGTCGAAGGCAACTTGGAAAAAGTCATCATGCCCAGAGACAGTTTCTATCAAATCACTCTAACCCATGGACCAAGATACTACGAACAAGTGTTGAAAGTGGCTAAGCCAGAATCATAAAATCAGAAGGTTGATTGCCCAAAAGCAGACGAAAACGCACTTCACCACTCTTATTCTGCATCCGCTCCAGCTTACCCTGAGCAACAACAACCTCGCCGTTTTCTGCCTGTTCACAAAATCGTCCACGGAACGAAGCGATTTCTGAAACTGGTTTATTGGCGCCTTCTAAAACGCGAACCTTGGCAATCTTGTATGCGCAGGGCGTAAGAATAAACTCCGACGTGTCAACCACTGTGGCTTTGATTCTTGCATAGCCAGCGATAGAGTAGTGTACGTCGCCATACTTCTCGCAGATTTCGCTCCAGTTTTTCACGCAACGAATGAAATAGTCATGACCACGGTACTTTCCCTGCAAAACCTTCCGCGATTCGGTTCGAACAAAGTCTTCGAAGCCTGTTTGCGTATCCTTCGAACGAAAATCGAAGAGAGCACGCAATTCTTCTTTATCATAAGACCGCACCAAACTAGGCTTTCTCTTGTGCAACAATTTGAGCGCCGAATGCACCTTGCGACAATTTTCCGTACCATAAACAACGGGGTCGATATCGGAATGGGGTGTGTGCAACTTGGCCAGAATCGAACCAGAAATGCCCAGAGCATCCCATGGCACGGTTGTCGATTCCTTTAATAAAGAAACAAAACCTAACGCTTCACGTTCAAGCGTGTCCAATCGTTTATTGTGGCGGAGTTCTCGCAGTCTTTCGCTTGGGCGATAATGGCGACGTACATCCTTAACTGGCACTTCGCAGAGGCGTTCGCCAAACACTTTGTCTTGGATGAGGTATTGCGGAAACCGTTTCTCCAACAACTCATAACGCGCAGAAAGAGCGTAAACCTTGCGATAGGCTATTCGGCCACGTCTTCTGTCGCCTGCAGCATCGGGAACAAAACGAGGAAACGCCACCACACGCCGCGGCGGATGCACCAAACCTTTCACGTCAAAAATAACACCATTCAAATCCTCAACTAAATCGCCTTCCCGAAACCACATACGCCAGACACCGTATCTTAACTAAATAAAAGCTTCATCTTATATCCTCGCAGGTTACAAAATTTAACCATTGGTTCACTCGGCATATTTGGATCCTATTTGGATCCTAGTAGTATCATATATGGAAGAGGGTCTAGAGAAGCGCAGAGCAGATACACAGAGAAAGTTTCAGCCACGTTTCTCTTGATTTTTGGTTCTTCCTGCCAGCGGCATCCATCCAGCACTCTTCAAAGCTTTAACCAATGGCACGGCAACAACAGCAGCAAGAAACGCCTGAATAATCCTAATCGCTGGATAAGCAAACGGACTTAAGACAAATAAGAAACGCACGGTTTCCACATTCAACCCAAAAATCCCAGTGTAAACTACAGGAAACGCAAACACTAAAGCACCCCACATGTTATCCGCCTGATTACCAACGAATGCCAGCAAGAAGAACGTGGCAAACAAAGCCTTCGCCGATGACGCCCTCCTTAAAAGAAAAGCCACAGGAGGAATTAAGGCTAAAGCTATGATTTTGTCCCAAGTCACGGCAACACCAATATACGCGTATTGACTAAGCGGCGTAACCGGAAGTGTAAACCAAAAAACAAAAATCAACAACCCCAACAAGCCAAAAGCCTCCATCCAACGCTTATTGTAAATGAGCCCAACAGAAGCGGCATTCAAAGGAGGAGACAACAAAAACGGCAACCCAAAAAGGCTACCGCCCCCAGGTGGCAAAACCCACGCAACAACAGCGCCAACAAACGCCGTCAAAGCACCAAACCCAGGACCTAACAAAATCCCATAAACTGACGCGATAAAAGCTGTCAAACTGATTGTAATCTCGGGAAGCCCAATCGCAGGAACATACAACGAGAGAATCGAAAGCACATAATACAAAGCAGCAAAAATCGCAACAAATGCCAAATCCAAAGCCGAAATTCTCACATGAAACACCTTGTGTAGATTGTTTCAACGCTGTGTAATCTTTAACACAACGCTAATAAAACTTTGTGCCCAAGAATTAATCGAATGCCATTGCATAAACGTTCGAACGAAGAAACCGCAGAACACGTAGCCGCTTGCCTACAATTGGCCATCCTCCTAGAAATCAACGCACCTAAACCCGGAAACGTCCACCGAAACGCAAACTTCCACAAAACAAACTATGAACACTTCTTAGCCTCAACAGTAGCAGCAGCACCAAGCTTTAAAATCGCTGCCATGCAAGGAATAAAAGTAGCAGAAAGAAAAATCAACCTTTCAAACGTAGGTATTGGAAGAATAATCAAAGACGCCATCGAAAGAATAAACACTTGGCAACACGGCGGAAACACACTCTTGGGCACAGTAATTCTTCTTTCACCAATAGCTGTGGCAGCAGGAAAAACCCTAAAAGAAAACAACAACGCCTTCGACTTGCAAAAAATCAGAAAAAACATCAAAGCAGTAACAACTGCCACCAAACCAGAAGATGCAGTTGCACTTTACGAAGCAATCTCCACAGCAAAACCAGGAGGATTGAATAAGGCGCCAAGATTCGACGTCACAAAAGCATCCTCCAAACAAGAAATCCTCGAAACACACACCACGCTTTTTGACGTGTTCAAAATCTCTGCAAGATACGATTCCGTTTCCAACGAATGGACCAACAACTATTCCATCGTGTTTGACACGGGCTTTCCTTTTCTGAAAAAAGAATTAACCAAAAACAGCATAAACAACGCCGTCGTGCATACTTTCCTCAAAATACTAGCCGAAACTCCTGACACGCTAATCGCACGCAAAGTCGGATGGAAAAAAGCGAATAAAATCTCCGATCAAGCAAGGCAAATACTCCAACTTGGAGGTCTAAAAACGCAGAAAGGCAGAAACGTACTGGCAACGTTTGACAAGAAGCTGCGCGATTCAGAGAACAAACTGAACCCTGGCACAACAGCAGATTTAATTACCGCAACCTTAGCCTTGCATGTCTTAAGCGGCTATCGTCCATAGAGAAACAGTTATCTTCATTCTTGTTGATTCTATGAAAAAGGCAGACCAAAATTGTACATCATTGCAGTGATTGGTGGAAAACATTCTGGCAAAACAACAGCCGTAGAAGCGTTGGTGAGAGGCTTAGTTGAAAAAGGCTACAAAGTAGCCACTGTTAAACACGTCTCCCAAAAAAACTTTACAATGGACACAGAGGGAAAGGACACTTGGCGACACGCAAAAGCCGGCGCCATCATAACAACCACAGTAGCAGCCAATGAGATAGCTATCATAAGAAAAGGCGACACATCGCACTATAAGATTGAGGACATAATCAAACCCTTCCAAACTGAAGCAGATGTAATAGTTTTTGAAGGCTTCAGAAAACTCGTAAAAACAGAAGATATACCAAAAATTGTCGCCGTAAAAAATAAGGAAGAGGCATTAGAAGCGTCAAAACAATTCAAGCCCATACTGGCCTTTGCGGGACCTTACCCCACCAAAGCATTGCATTTGAAAGCGCCTTACTTTGACGTGTTAAGAAATCCTGACAAACTCGCAAGCATGATTATCGAAAAAATAAAGAAAACGTGACAAAACTTATGGTTTGGTGAGGGCTTTTCGGGATCTGGAGCTGTTCGCTGAAGGGAGAAAGGAGGTCCACGAACATTTATTAGAAGAATCGGCTACTCCAGATCTTTCCGAAGCCCATCACCTACCTACAATGCCTTGAAAGCGTCAGCCCACTTGTTGTAGGATGTGAGCATTTCAACAGAAACACTCGGCTTTCTATCCTCCAATGTTTGACGAAAATCATGCATGCCAATGGGTCTCGGCTTGGCTTTCTTATCATTCGCCTGCCCAGACTCGAAGAACTCTCCGATAACTTTCAGATGCGTTGACTGCACTGTGTCACGGATGTCGCTTCCAGAAAAACCCTCAGACAGCCGAGCCAATTCGTGCAAGTCCACATCTGGAGCGAGAGAGAGATTAGTTGTGTAAAGTTTGAACATTTGTAGCCGTGAATGATGGTCTGGCAACGGAACGAGAATTCGTTTCTGGAATCTTCGTATGAAAGGCCAGTCCAAATCCCATGGACGATTAGTTGCACCTATCACGTACGCGTGTATCTTCTTTCCTTTCTCAAGCACACCGTCCATTTCCTTGAGGAACTGATTCCGTACCCGAACCTCGCCACCAACTTCACTTGAATGTCTGCCCATTAAGGAGTCTAATTCATCAACAAATATTATCGCTGGCTTGCCACTGTCAGCGGATTTTCTGGCACCCTCAAAAAGCCTTGCAACATTTCTTTCTCCTTCACCGAGCCACTTTGACATTACGGAGGCAGCATCTACCGACAAGAAGGAAGCATCTATCTCAGTCGCAACCGCTGCCGCAACCAGAGTTTTTCCGCAGCCAGGCGGACCATAGAGCAGTATGCCTCTTGGCCAACCCAGTGGGAAAAGGTCGGGTCTTTGCACTGGATATACTATGGCTTCTTTGATGGCTTTTTTTGCCGTTTCTAACCCTACGACTTCTGGCCATTTGACATCAGGCTTATCTTTGGTGACGAGTTCATCGAAGCTCGCTTTTTTGGCTTCGCCTCCAGCAGTAGAACCCGTCGATGTTTCGGTTGGTTTTCCTTCATCGGTTTCTTCTTGTTGAAAAGGCAAACCACCCTGTAGGACTTTGATTCTTTCCTGATAAGCCATTGCGCGTTGGATATAGACTTTGTTTAGGTTATATTCGGGGTATAATTGGGTGAGTTTCAATAGGGCTTCTATGGCTCTCTGATACATTGCAATAGCCATTCCACGCGAGCCTTGCTTGTCTAACCGCACGGCTTCTAACGCGTAATTTGTTGCCGCTTTTTCCAATTCTTGAGATGCACTCATAATTTTCACGACGTTTTAATTTCTATTTTCCCTTCAGCACCTAACTTTTCCAAGGCTTTCTCGACATCATCTTTCGAAATTTTCAACTTATTAGCACACTCGAAAATGTCAATATAGCCTTGATTATTCTTCAAATAATCCAGAACACTCTCCTCCGGTGAGGGAGTTTTCTGCATTGTAATTTGTACACTTTTTAGTTCTTTATAAGAAAAAAGGGTTTGAGATGAATTGTCTTCTTCGCTTTCGCCTGATTCGGAGCAGCAGGCGGCGAGGGCTATCATCTCTTTGACGCCTTCTGGTTCGGCTTCGGTTTTTTGTTGCACTGTAATGGTGGCGGGCGGTTCTGGGAGTTTATCAGCCAGTTTTTCCTCTAAAATGGTTGCCACCTCGTTTAGTATTTCTTGTCCTGCTGGAGTTTTTACGTTGAGCGGTAATATTGGTGGGTCAGTGGATTTTGTGCTTGTGGCGATGAGTGTTTCGCTGATGCTTTCGTTTATGCGGTTCAGTTCGGTTGCTACGTCGGGCATGGTTTCGACAATACCTTGAGTGACATTCTTAAGAGCACTTAGAGCGGGCTTTAGGTCAATCATTATGTTGTTCAGTTCTTTGACTGTTTCGAGTCTCAGTATGATGCGTTCTATGGCAATTTGTGTCTGTGCGAGCAGGTTCATGAGTCTTCTGACTTCAGCCACCTCATTGGCGTACATTCCGGCTCTTTCACGTACACCGTCTTTTATGGCAAGTGAACATGCCCGGAAAAGGTAGCGGTCTCTTTCCTGAAGTCGAATCGTAACTTGTTGAAGCTTTGTGTGCTGAAGTTTAAGTTTACGTATGGAGCCTGTTATCACGTCTTCTATCGGAGGAGAACTGCGAAGGTTGAAGAGCCCTTTGATGTTTTATCCCCGCCCGCCTCGCCTTTGTAACTGCGATTCTAGTCCTTCGTGTTTACATTTTTCACGTAAACTATGACTGGGGGTTCGGGAAGAGAGGAGGAAACTGACGATGGTTCTTCCAACGCGGGTTGTTCCGCCGTCACTTGTGGTGGGGTTATTTGATGAGTGTTCTCACCCAAGAGCAGGTTAGATAACTTGCTTTTCATCAGCTCTAAGTCGTCTCTCTCAGTCTTGATGCATCTCATGTTTTCCTGAATCAACAGCATTGAGTTTTCATACGCGTTGTCGTTGATTTGGCCAATTTCGTGCTCGATTTCTAAGTTGACAAGTGCATGGTTCAAGTCGGCTATTCGTTTTGAACAAGCCGCGATTTGTTTGTCTATGCTCTCTGCGATTATTTGTGCTTCTGTCTTCAACTGGCTGTAAGCGCTGTCAAAGGCGTTGTGGAGTTCTTCGGATAGTTCGGCTGGCACCTTTTTCTTTTCAATAAGTCCTCTTAAGGCTTGGTCTTTGCGCCAGATTAGTGGGATTTCGTTGCAGAGGGAGTCGACTTTAAGTTTTGTAGTAGAGAACAAAGTCGCACCGTTTTCGTTGACTTTTATTTGTTCGCTGGGGTAACGGGTTATTTCGCCGTCTCCATGTTCTATGAAGATGTCGGTTATTTGACCGTTTGGGCGCGCTATGAACGACGCGATTGTGCCGACGTTTCGTCCGTACTCGTCTTTTATGGGTTTTCCGAGGGATTCAAAAAAATTGGATGTGGGATTGGACATTTTCTTTTTTCTCCCTCAAGCTTACGGGTTTGTTGTCGATGTTCCTTCGGGCATACTGGGTATTCCAGCGGGTAGCTCTGGGAATTTGTCTTTGATTTTCTGTTCAGCAACTGAAGCGGCTTCTGTGAGAATCTTTTGAGCGTCTTCGTTTGCAGCGTCAAAGTTTATTGTCAATCCTGTGCTTTGACCGGCGTCAATGATGATTCCGCTCAGTAGGTTTCCAATCTGTCCTAATTCTCTTTCGGCTTCGGGAAATACGGATGCCATCCCATTCTTCACTGTTCGAAGTACTCCAACTGCGGGTGCAAGCGTAGTGACAACGTCGCCAAGCTCTGACACCGTCCTCAGCCTTAGCACTATCTGCTCTAGAGCCAATCTGCCATGCATTATCATTTTTTCCATCTTTCGAATCTCAGCGAGCTCATTTGCAAAGACGTTTGCGCGCGCCATGTCGTGCTTGGTGTATGCATCGACAATTCTGGTGAAGATAGATTTGTCGCGTTGTGAAAAGCGGTCTGTTGCTTGGTCTAAGCGTTGACATTGCAGCTCGATCCGACGGATTGCCATGTCCATTCGTGGCTTCAGCGGTCCTGGTGGACGCACTGCATCCTTGACACGTGCTGTGAATGGTTGCTGACTTTCCTCAGCTTCCCAACGTTTAGCAAATTTTTCTGACAAGTTTGATACCTCCGAAAGCTATTGGGGTAGTTAAAAACGTATTATTACATTGTTAACATGATTGAAATATACAGGTATATATGTGGCGATATATCGCCTGTTTGAAAACGATTTTGGCTTTAAATTACCTAATGAAAGAGAAGCTTGGCGATTTTGCGTTTTTAGACAGAAATGTGTTAGTTAGCCTAAAAAGGGTTGAGAATAGAATGATAAAGCCAAGGTGAAAAAATGCAGGACAGATTTAAAATCTTCGTGATGTTTGCCTTTCTGGGCTTCATGGCTGGAATCATTGCTAAAGCCACGTATCAAGACGTCATTCCTTGGATTATGACCAACTTTCCCACTGTCGGTCTCGACTGGGTACTCTCAGGGTTCGCAGGCGCACTTCTCACAGTCGGCTTAGTGATGGTTTGGGCTTACGTAAGCAGCACTGGAAGTTCAGAAAAGTAAAAAGTTCCACGTCACACCTCCTATTTCTTTATTACCTATACGTTTAATACTCTAAACTCGAAAACTTGTTTTTAGAAATCTAAATGCGAAAAAATTGAGCTTCGCGGAATCTAAAGAGACGCGTAGTGAGAACATGAGCAATGTTTTCGGTTCGCTTGCAAAACCTGTTCAGAAAGCGTTAAGCGAAGCAGGATTCACCACGCCCACCACGCCGCAGGAAAAGGCGATACCACACATTTTAGCGGGAAAAAACGTTCTTCTAGTAGCGTCGACTGGAAGCGGAAAAACGGAGGCGGTGCTTTTGCCAGCTTTCTCCAATTTTCTCTTTGCAGAAGAAAAACAAGGCATCGCTATTCTCTACATTACCCCACTCCGTGCGCTTAATAGGGACATGGTTAGACGACTCTCTTTCTGGGCTGAGCGTTTGGGAATCACAGTCGAGGTACGGCATGGAGACACCGAATTGAGGATTCGGAGACGACAGGCGCTTCGTCCGCCCAACATGCTGGTCACCACACCAGAGACTTTACAGGCGATTTTGCCTGGAAGCCGTATGCGACAGCACTTGAGTTTTGTTCGTTTTGTAATTATTGATGAAGTTCACGAATTGGCGGCTGACAAGCGGGGAGCGCAATTGACGGTTGCCTTAGAGCGTCTGCTCGAAGTTACTGGAAAAGAGTTTCAGAGAATTGGCTTGTCAGCAACGATTGGAAACCCAGAAGAAATCGCACGATTTATCGCGGGTGCAAGTCGTTCGGTCATGGTTGTTGAGGTGCCGTTGCCTAAAGGATATCATTATAATGTGGAGTTTCCATCTCCAGAAGATGTTGATTTTGACTTGGCTGGAAAACTGAGAACTGCACCCGAAGCCGTGGCTAGAATCAGGCGCATGATGGATCTAGTCGAGAAGCATAAGTCGGCGCTTATTTTTGTGAACAGTCGCACGAACGCCGAAATGCTGGGCAACAAGTTTAGCCAGTTAACTCCTGACATAGCCGTCCATCATGGTTCCTTGTCAAGAGAAGAAAGAGCGCGTATTGAAGACGAATTTAAGGCTGGACGTTTGAAGGCGATTGTGTGCACGAGCACTTTGGAGCTGGGCATAGACATTGGTAGCGTGGACTTAGTCATCCAGTATCTTTCGCCTCGTCAGGTGAGCAGCCTTATCCAACGGGTTGGGAGGAGTGGACACAGGCTTGGCTTGACTTCTAACGGAGTCATAATAACTGCTTCAGACGACGCCTTGGAGTCATTAGCCGCGGTTAAAAGAGCCTACAAGGGACTCCTAGAGTCTACTCAAATACACAAAGGCGCATTAGACGTTTTGGCACACCAAACCGCTGGAATTCTAATGGACAAGCGTACAGCTACTGTAGGTCAGATTTTGCAAATTATTCGCCGGGCATATCCTTATCAGAATCTTTCCGAAGCCAAACTTTTAGACGTTACAGACTACCTAAGTATACTCAGAGAACTGCAGATAGAAGGAGACACATTGCGAAAAACACGGAAAACCCGAACGTACTACTACGAAAACCTATCGATGATTCCCGACGAGAAACGCTACCCCATAGTAGACGTCATCTCCGACCGCACAATCGGCACTTTAGGCGACGAGTTCATGGCACTAAGAGCACGAATCGGCTTAAATTTCATCGTCAAGGGCAAAGTCTGGCGAATAGTCCAAATCGAAGACGAAACGGGCACGGTCTACGTGGTTCCATCTGAAGATCCATTCGCAGCCATTCCAGGCTGGGACGGCGAAATGTTACCAGTGCCGTTTGACCTCGCGCAGGAAACTGGCAAATTAAGGAAGGAAATTGCTGAAACATTGCACAGAGAGGCGGATGTGCAGAAAGCGACAGAAGAGTTGGCGAAGAAACTTGCAATCGACCAAGCCACCGTTGTCAGGGCGATTGAAGAGATTAGTGAGCATTTAAGACAGAACGTGCCCGTGCCGACAAATGACGAGATTCTCATCGAAGGTTTCGATAAGTACGTGGTCATTCACGCGTGTTTTGGAGAAACGGTTAACCGTACCTTAGGCAGCATTTTCGACCCTGTTCTCTCTGACCACGAACTCATTGTGGGCTGGTGGAACGATGGATACCGCATACTAATCGAAGCGCCCAGAAAAGTGACACCCCAAGACTTGGAGAAAATGTCTCAAGCACTGTTTCACTTTTCAGAGGAAGAAGTGGGCAAAGCCTTCAACGAATACTTGAAGTCACACTTTCCATTTGGATACAAGATGAAGTTCGTCGCAGAAAGATTCGGCGCATTGCCGCGTGGAAAAACGATGGGACCCGAAAGACAGGAAGAACTGGCAAGGCGATTTGAGAAAACGCCAGTTTTTGAAGAAACTATACGTGAGGCGATGATGGAGAAAGTGGACATTCCCACGGTAAAACGCGTCATGCGAGAGGTTCAGGAAGGAAAAATCAAGATTAACACGTTGCTTCGACCGGAGAAGCCTTCGCCTTTGGCGTATGGTATTTTGGCGAAGTTTTTGCAGACTCCAGAGCTTATGGCGCCTGAACGGCTGCTTTTGAGTAACATTGACAGAATGAAAAAAGAATTGAATGCCAGAATGGTCACGCTCTTGTGCATAGAAAAAGGCGACTGGACAGCAGAAAAACGCATTCGAGAACTATCTGAAAAACCATTGTGCGAAAAATGCAGAAGTGGACTCTTAGCACAGATACGATACGACCAGAATCCGAAGGATTTAGTGGCGGTTCTTAAGCGACGACAGAAAGGAGAACAACTGACTCCAGAAGAACTAGAAAACTTGACCTATGCACGTCGAACGGCTGACCTCACCCTGAGCTACGGCAAAAAGGCGTTAATCGCGCTTCAGGTGAAAGGCGTGGGACCCGAAACAGCTTTTCGCATTCTTGGAAAAATGCACCCGAACGAGGACGATTTTTACATGGACTTGTTGCGTGCTAAGATTCAGTATTTGCGAACCAAGCCTTACTGGGAAGAAAAGAAGGACCGCGTCAACTAAAACTATATAAGATGAGCTTTTGAACGTCTCTTTTTCTAGAGCGGTAAAACCGAATGCAACAACCTAAACGCAGCTTGCTGCTCCTTCTTGGCGTGGCACATTCGCTTAATCATTCAATCTTCTTGGTTATCCCGCTATATTTGACGCAGATCGCGCAGGATTTGGCGACCACGATTGAAACCATTGGCGTTGTGGTAGCCATAAGCGGGTTCATCTATGGCCTTGGCTCGCTTCTGGGAGGATCATTAGCTGACAAAATCGGCGGTATAAAAACTCTCATACTGGGCATGGTGTTCGCGGGTCTTTCAACTTTCACTTTTCTCGTTGCCCACGATGTGACGGGCTTTACGCTTAGTTTAATATTGATGGGCGCTGGCGCTAGTTTGTACCATCCCACATCAAACTTGGTCATTGCCGAGGCTTACGAAGGAAAAATGGCGGAAGCGATGGGACTTCACGGAACGGGCGGCAACTTCGGTTACATGCTCGCGCCTATAATTATCGTAGCCATAGGCGACTTCGTGGGTTGGCGTTATCCGCTAGTCTTCTTTGGCCTAGTGACAATCGTTCTCTCGCTGGTGATAATGAAAATGTTTTCTTGGATAGACAAAACTCCAGTTAGAACGGAAAGTGCGAAAACTGGTGGCGGTTTCTTGAGCGTTTTTCTCATTCCAGGTTTGTCTATTCTGCTTCTTTACAATTTTTTGGTAGGCATGTATTTTAAAGGCATAGATTTCATTTTTCCAACGTTTCTCGAAGACACGCGAGGATACACTTCTGCTCTAAGAGCGACAGCGGTTTTTCTCCTCTTAGGCTTCGGCGTTGTTGGACAGTGGCTAAGCGGAAGGGCTTCAGACAGAGCAGGATCAAAAAAAGTGCTTGTTGCCAGCTCAATCGGCATCACATCAAGCCTAATTTTGCTTTTAGTTGTGCCCCATCCTGTTCTCAGTGTCGCCTTGTTTGTTTTTATCTATGGCATGGCTTTTTATGGGCATCAGCCCGCGCTAAATTCGTTGACTGGATTAATTACGCCCAACGCCAAGAGAGGCGCAGTTTACGGCATATTCTTTTTCCTATCCTTCGGTTTGGGTTCAATTTCAGCCGCCATTGCAGGCTACTTCGCGGTCAATTATAGCATGGCAACCGCTCTGTTTGTGCTTCTGCTTTTCTCAGTAGCAGCGTTGACTTTGGCGTTTTTCGCGCCAAAGCAACCTGTAAAAAAGAGCGAAGCTGAAGCGAATTTTCGCTGATTATAAGAAATTCAAATGAAAAAGCGCTAAAACATCTCTTCAAGGTGGCGGAATGAAAACTGTTTGGGCATGGTTCCTTTCAGCGTGAACGATGAAGCCTTCGATGTCCAGTATATCTGTCGCTTCTTCTTGAATTCTTCATTAATCTGTATAAAAGTGAAACCGTTTTTTCTTTTGACATGTTTTTGAATTATTAATTCATTTCCTCATAAGGTTTATTCGTTAATATGCATAGTCAATCACTTCGTTTGACGTGAAGACTTATAATAGACGCGACGTTTTCGATACTTGATAGCACATGGATCGAGAGGACACTCTCCCAGAAAGAGCTTTTGTGAACGGTAAGCTAAACGGCAACGGAACGTCCCCTCTCATGAATGGCGCAAAACGTCGCGACCGCCATGACATAGTTGTTGACATCCTGAAAACCGCACGAGGCGGCATTAAAAGAACAAACTTAATGCACAAAGCAAAATTAAGCCATACGCAACTTAAGCTTTACCTGTTCGTTTTGGACGAGAACGGACTTTTGGAGAGCAACGACGGACTCGTGAAAACCACGTCTAAAGGAACTCAGTTCGTGAAGATTTTTGAATCCCTGAATTTCTTCATTTTTCCATAAGCGGTCAGCCTGAAACAGAAATTTTAAAGGCTTGAACTTGATAGTATGCTATCTAAATCGGAGATAAAAATTATGAAGAAATCCGTGTTCAGCATGCTCTTCGCGGTTATTCTGTGTATGGCAATAATTGGGTCGGTTTATGCCACAACAATTACGGTTGAGTCCAGCATAACCCGAGACTTCTACGCTGTTTTCACGTTCTCAGACATTAACGCCCCGACCTATCAAAACATAAAAAACAACGCGCTAATGACTGGAGACACGTTGCCCGTTCAGTTGTGGGACAACATGGCACAGAAGGGACTCTTAGGCGTCGAATTCTATTCCCAATCGATTAACTTCAACGATAATACACACTCGATTGTTTCGGCGTTCAATCTCCGAGGTCCAAGCATAATAAACTCCACAATCGACCGCACAGTCAAGATTGAGACTTTCCGAATGGACACAAAATGGAGAAAGTTCTATCTGAACATAACTACCGATTTCCATTTCAATTTCACGCGGGATCTTGCTACGCCTCTGTCTTACTGGATGAACAGCACTGGAGGAGGTGTCACGAGTTATAGCTATTCCAACTCCACGGCAGGCGTGTCTTTTTCTTTTCAGTTGCCAAGTTATGCGCGCAACACAGTTGTGGTTGGGGACACGATTATTTTCGATGCACCATACGAACCATCCTTCGAGGACAAGCTCATCAATAGTCCCATACTCATCTTAATCGCACTGGCAGTAGTAGGAGCAGTAATCTACTTCTACAGAAAAATCAGATAAAAATGGCTTAGCTTTCTGCACCCAAGAGAAGTTTTATCAAGGCGCTTTCGTCTATTTCAGCTCTTGTTCTCCAGTCAAGATAAAGCTGTCTATTCTCGTCTTCAGCGATGTAGCCTGACCGAATATAGCGGTCAAGATTAATCTCAACTCTCCATCCTGGCAGCTTATCGCGGAGAAGCTTTTCTATCTCATCCCTTGGTGCTTTGCCCTTCTTTGAGATGATTGAAGAAATCGTTATGGCCAAGCCTGCGATGTCGTCTATGCGCCAACCCATCATTTTGGTTTCTTTTGGCGTTAAGCCGCCGCGCAGTGTGATGTAAAAACGTGCTCTGTCATATTCCTCCAAAGAAGGCTTTTCTTTCGGAGCTTCTCCTTCAAAAACGGTTTTCACTTGTAAATCCAATTTCTCAAGGAAGCTGTCTAGAATTCCTAGGACTTTAGGATAGTCTGCGCCTAGTCGTTTGCGAAGCTCCCAGCCCTTGACGCCCGGTTTTCGGTGGCGTCTAAAGAAAAGAAGGTGCGCGGCACGTTTGATTTTGCTCACGTACAGGTCTTTTTTCTTCAATCCATTCTGCCTTCTTTCCATTTCATCCAGTCGTCGAAGCTGATGGGAACAGGCACGGAAGTAACTTGTTTCTTATCGAAAGATACTGGTTTTTTGTAGGGTTTCAGGAAGATTATTTCTTCCAGTCTGTCGATTTCCATGGTTGCATAACCATAAGTGACTAAGAAACTGGTCAGATAAGCGCGGCGCACTGTTTCCTCGAAAGTGGATGCGCCTATGAAATCCCAGTATTCGATTTTTTCTTTTTCGCCCGTTTTTTGAATTAATTCTTTCCACAAGGTGTCTAGCTCTTCGGAAAACATTTTGTCTGCCAACACTTTTTGTTCGACTAGTTCATTTCGCGTGGCAGTTCCGGTTTCGATTTCAATAAACTGAGTCTTCTGCCACCTTTCATCCATGGGAATAAGCTCGTTCCAGTACCGAATGGCTTGCATCAAACTGTGAGGAGAAATCTGTTCCATTTCGACAATGGGACGCCAAGACTTCAGGAAAATGGTGCCCAGTTGTTCCCGGCTTAGACGTCGAATTTTTTCTTCCAACAAAAACGGGTCAGTATACAACGACGTGGAACGATGTTTTACCCATTCGCTTTGCATTTTGATGACCGAGGCGAGATGCTGAATCGTCTCGGCGTCGAGTACGAGGTCTTCGGGAAGCTTCCATTCTGGGAAGTACTCGCGTATTACGGCGATTAGGTCTTCTACGTTGATTAGGAACGGGTCGAGTCCGCGTTCTTCCACAGCCCTGCATAGGTCTATTATGCGCTGAAGCTCTTCTCTTCCGAGCCTTTTGCGTTGTCCCGTTGTTGCCAACCTAAGCGACCTCTTTGACTTCTTTGACTGTGGATTTGCCTTCCACGTTCTGCACAGTTATGATGTTGACGCCCTTGTCTGCGAAGGTTATCTGACTAGGCGTGATGGCCAAGTATTGGACGGCTAAGCCTTTCACGGCGTCTATGAGCAGGTTGGCTATCATCTCTCTGTTCTTCGGGTCCATGTGAATGTCATACTCGTCCACCGCTCTGAACGGTGAACGCACGTGCTGCTGAAGCGCTAGCAGAAAGCTCATGGTGGCGGTGCTGCGCTCTCCGCCGCTTTGTGTGTAAGCGTTAAGCGGCACAGGCTTGGCGCCCTTAAATCCGACTAGGACTTCTAATCCCGCGGCTTCGATGTCGTGACCATTGACCAAGTGAACCTCACCTATTGCCTGCGCCTGTTGCATTATAGCCTGATACTGCAGGTTTACGTGGTCGAGGAGACTTTGAATGACCGTTTGCCAAGATTCCGTTCGTGTTTTGACTTCTTCTAGAGCTTTTTGATGATTATCCGCTACAATGCGTGCTTTGTCTTTTAGCTCCATGTAGAGCTTGGAATAGTTTTCGTACATGCGTTCAATGTCCTCTGAGACGTCAGCCAAAGCTGCCAAGTAGCCGTCAGTGAGGCGTATTTCGTCCAGTATTTCGTTTATGCCTTTCATGGGCACAAGCCTTGGACCCTCGACTTCAGCTTTCTTCACGAACTCCTCAAGCTCTGAGGTGGCTTCTTTGACTTCTCTTTCCAATTTTTTTAGGTTCTTTTCGGTGCTTTCCCTTCGATATTGCAGAATCGCATTTTTGATTTTCAGGTCGACTGTTTTGTCTGTGGCGGTGTCGATTTCGGAGTTTAGTTTAGTCGTTTTGCCTTCTGTTTCAGTTATGTGTGTGGCTAACTTCCGCAGTTGTGACGTGGCATTCTCGACAATCTGCTTCAGACTCTGGCTCTTAGCGCTCAACTGTTCCGACCATGTGGTCTCCAAGCTTTCGTAAGCCTTTTTAACGTCAGTTAACCTTGCCGCAACGTTCGACGCCGTTCGACTCTGGCTAAAAGTGGTCTCGAACTGTTGGATTCTACTTAAGAAGTCGCCCATTTTTTCCTTGCTTGAGTCTATCAGAGACTGCATGCCGTTGAGGGTTTCGTTGGCGCTGGAAACACTCATTTCCTGTATGGTTTTTTCGCGTTCGAGGGCTAGGCGCTCGTCTAAGAGATTTTTCCAGTCAGCCTTATACTGAGTGATTTTTGACGAAAAACTGTTTATTTGCTCTTCCACTGCCCCTATTTCTTTTTGAACAGTTTGGATCTCGTCTTGCTCCTGCTTGACCTGTTCTTGCAGACGGTTTACGTTGCTTTCTCGTTTTGCGACTTCTGCCCATGCTAGTTCTCTTTCGAGCAGGCGGCGTTTCATTTGTAACTGTTTCTTCTGTTGGTAACGGTCGTATTGTTCGCGCCAATACGTGAGTGTTTGCGCGGCGTTTTCTAAGAGTTTGTTGACCGCGTCTTCTTGGCTTATTATTCTGCCCAGTTTTTTCTGTGCCTCTAACACGTTCTTGCGATATTTTTCCAAACCCACAGCCGCCTCAACCACTTGAAGCTTCTGTTGTGGCGATAGCACGGTAAACTGTTCTACCATGTTCTGATGCATAATAATCAAGAGATTATCAGGGTCAACACCGAAGTTTGCCAAGAGGCGTTGTACATCGGCTTTTGTGACGGCGCGGTTGTCGAGTTCGAATTCGTATTTGCCGTCGCGTCTAAGAGTTCTGGTCAAAAAAATCTGGTCTTTCTTTATCTTCTGCACTGGACGCTTGCCCTTTATCGGCGAGTTGTCCAAAGCCAACGTGACGCGTGCTTGGTCTCTGTTCCATCGGATTAGGTTGCTCAGTTTTTTGGAGCGTTCCGTATACGACTGTCCCAGAGCGACGGATATGCCGAGGAGCATGCTGGATTTGCCGGCGCCGTTGGGTCCGCAGATTACGTTGACGCCTTGTTTGAAGGGTATCCTAGCGTACTCGTAACTCATGAAGTTCTCAAGGATGAGTTCCTGAATTAGCATGGATGGGCGTATCCTCTAAAGGCATAGCATAGAGACAAGTTCTAGTATATTAGCCATTTTGTAACGTTCAAACACATTAAGTGCGGCGAATTTTGCGGAGTAATCAAGAAAATCGCTATAAGCAATATATACATATAGCATTGGGAAGGTGTTTGCCATGGTTACTGCAGGGAAAGTCTTCAAATTCGTCCAACCCATGCCCATAGAAGAGGTGGCTGGCAAGCTAGACGGGCATTATGCGGAAGAGGAGTTCGAAGAAGGTGACTATAAGTTCACGCTAATCACCGAGGTTACTAATCTTTTAGCCAAAGAAAATACGCTGAGAGGCGTGTATTCGCATGATTATGCGGTGCGCGTGTTTCACCGTGGCAAGATTGTTCCGTTCCCACGTACCGTAGAGGCGGTATTCAGTTTCACGCAGGCTAAGGACAACGTGTTCTTAACAGTGGTTGAAAAGAAACGCGTAGCCAACTTCATAGCCAACAAACTCAGCGAGACAATATTCGAAAAAGTCGGCGGCATAGTAGAAGCTCGAATAGCGCCTGAGACTCTGCGCGAGTTTCACTTGAAAAACCCCGAGGACACGAAGATAACCTTCTTCGACAACGTTGACATTCCCAACGTGAACAAACTGTCGCTGTATGGTCCAGACTTAGTGGGCACCTCGCTCTTTGATGACTATTCCAAGCACGGCGATTTGTGGTACATTGTTGCGCGGGCTGGAAAATACGGCTATGTTGTAGGCGTTACGCGTGATGCCTCGGTGACAATTTTCAACCTAGCCAATAAAGACAAATACCTAGAATACGTGGAGAAGGAAATATATCCAATAACCGCGTGAAATATGAGGTGATTTTCATGAAAGCCCTGATTTCGGTTGACATGGAAGGCATGCCCTACATAGTTATCCCGGGTCAATTGGGATTGAAAGGCACCTTGTACGCGGAAGCGAGAAAAATAGCCACCAAGGTCACGCTTACAGTGGCTGAAGAATTAAACAAAAACGGCTTCGACCAAGTAATCATCACCGACAGTCATGGACCCATGGTTAACCTTCACGTTGACGACTTGCCAGAGTACGTAGACATCATTAGAGGCTACCCACGACCTTTGAGCATGATGGCAGGCATAGAAGGCTGTGACGCCGCACTTCTTCTGGGTTACCACGCGAAGTTTGGGACGGCGAAATCCACGTTTGACCACACCATCAGCGGTGGGAGTATACTCAGCGTTGAAGTTAACGGAATCCCATGCAGCGAATTTCTCTTGAGTGCCTACATAGCGGGGGAGTTTAAAGTACCCGTTGTGATGGTTGCTGGTGAAGCGCAACTAATCAAGGACGATGTAAAAAAATTTGCGCCTTGGGCTGAAACCGTGGCTTTGAAGCAGTCTTTGAGCAGACTCTCGGCAAGAAGCCCTGGCATGAAGGTTATTGAGAAAAACCTACAGAAGTCCGCTAAGAGAGCAGTCCAAAAACTGGAGAAGCATGAATCCAAACTGCTGGTGGCTAAGAGCCCTGTCAAGATGGAAGTTGGCTTTTTAAGGACGCAATTTGCTGACGCCGCAGAGCTATTACCTCAAGTAAGAAGGCTAGACGGATTAAAAGTCGAATTCACCGCCAAGAACATGACCGAGGCAATGGGAACACTAGACCTACTCATCCTCGCAGCATGGGGAGTCGAATGGCTACTGCAAAGCCTCGGATAGCGACGACGTACATCCCTAGCCCAAAAGTCTGACCACAGGTTCTCTGTTCATATTTGGATCATATTAGGATCCTAGTAGTATCATATAGTGAACCGGGCCTAGAGGGGCGCAGCGCAGATTCTCCCACTGAGAAAAAACTACCTATACTAGAGAAGCATGCACACGCACACAGCGAAAAAGTCCTTAAACTATCTCCTTCGACACAATCATACTAATAGTTTCAAGTATTCCCGGAATCTTCCGCAACTTGGCAAACAAAAATTCATCCAAACCCTCAACACGCGCAAACTCCACCACAACAACCACGTCATAAACACCAAACGTGAACGCCGCACGCTTCACCTCTAACAACGCCCGTATACTTTCAAGAATTCCATCCTCTTTACCAGCCTCAATCTTAGCCAAAATATACGCCATCACCATACAACATCACACCTTCACAAAATATCCCCCAACCGCTATAAGCCTTTCGATACCTGACTTTAATCTTATAAATATAACAAAAATTTAAAATACACCGCCGCTCACACAATACTGCGTACAGGAAGCGCGTAAAACATGCCAAAAATCGGCTTTAGAGAATGCCACTTCATAAAAGTAAGCGACATCGACGCATTCATAGAAGAACTCAAAACCAAAACAGAACACCTAAACATACCCAAAGATTACGACCTCAGAATATACAAAAGCGTCTACGGATGCTGCGGAACATCAAACAAAAACGTAATCGTCGAAATCATAGGCCCAGACGAGAAAGAAATCAAAGACATAGACCTCAAAGTAATGAGCAAACTAATTGACATCTGCCAACAAAAAGGCTTAGAATACCACGCCTGCGAACCAATGGAAATCGCCTAAAAACATTTTTACCCTATCTTCCACCTTCCACTTTCTAAAGAACAGCGTCATAAATCTAAAACTATCAATATTATAATAAAAAATAGAATATTTATAAGCACCCATTCGCCACTATCTCACCTGAACACTTAAAGCAAGGAGAAAAAGTTTCTTTGCCTCAAAAACCGACAATCGGCGTGTATATCTGTCATTGCGGGGGAAACATAAGCGACACTGTTGACGTGGCAAAAGTCAAAGAAGCAGTTGCAAAACTCGACGGAGTAAAAATCGCTGAAACATATGAATACATGTGCAGCAAACCCGGCCAAGACATGATAAAACAGCACATAAAAGACCACAAACTTAACCGTGTGATTGTGGCTTCATGCTCGCCGAGAATGCACTTGGAAACCTTTCGAGAAGCAGCCAAGTCCGCTGGGTTGAATCCTTATCTTCTAGACATGGCAAACATACGTGAACAATGCAGCTGGGTACACAGCGATAAGGCGATAGCCACGGCTAAAGCCATAGCGCTCATAAGCGGCTTAGTCAAACGCGCCCGATTCCTAGAACCCTTGGAACCAAAGAGCATCCCGCTCAACCGCGATGTTCTCGTAATTGGAGGCGGCGTTGCAGGCATCTTAACCTCCATCGAACTCGCAGACAAAGGCTACAAAGTGCACCTAGTGGAAAGAAACCCAAGCATAGGCGGCCACATGGCACAACTAAGCAAAACCTTTCCAACGCTGGATTGTTCTCAGTGTATCCTCACGCCGAAAATGGTTTACGTTTCTCAAAACCCAAACATTGACATCATCACAATGGCTGAACCCATCGCCATCGAAGGTTCGCCAGGGAATTATAAAGTCAAAGTTAAAATAACACCCAGATACGTCGACGCAGAAAAATGCATCTCATGCGGCGAGTGCGCACGTGTGTGTCCCTCGAAAAAACCGAGCAAGTTTGAAGAAGGCTTGACGCAGGAAAAAGCCATATACCTACCCTTCAAACAAGCGGTGCCAAACACCTACTTGATAGACAAAAACTCTTGCCTCTACTTCAACAAGGGAATCTGCAAAGTCTGCGAACGCTTCTGCAAAGGAAAAGCCATAGCGTTCAATCAAGAGGAAAAAACTATCGAACTCAACGTCGGTGCTATCATCACTTGTACGGGTTATCAACAACTCAGCCCTGAACTCTCAAAAGGAATTTTTGAAGGCACAAACGTATTCAGCCCCTACAGTTTTGGTTTGCACCCTGATATCGTAACTAACTTACAGTTTGAGCGTCTTATGCTTCAAGGTTTGCATCGGCCTTCTAATGGAAAGCCCCCGAAGAAAGTCGCTTTTATCTTGTGTGTTGGAAGTAGAATGGACAGAGGCGTAAACTATTGCTGCAAAATAGGCTGCATGAACGCCATTAAGCATTCTTTGTTGCTTTTGAAGGCGTTTCCAGAAGCAGAGCCTTGGATTTTCTACACCGATATCAGAGCGCATGGTAAGGGCTATGAAGAATTCTACTTACACGCACGTGAGCATGGAGTAAAATTCATCCGTGGCAGAGTGGCAGAAGTTGTTCCTAACGGTGACAATGTAATCGTAAGAGCTGAAGATACCGTTTTGGGAAGGCAAGTTGAGGAACCATTTGACTTGGTGGTCCTCAGCCCAGCACTGTTGCCTAATTATGGCTCCCATGAACTGGCTAAAATGCTCGGCATTGATACTGGACCAGACGGCTTCCTTTTGGAGAGACATCACAAACTCAGACCCGTCGACACGAAAATGGAGGGCATTTACTTGGCAGGCTGCGCCGTTGGTCCAAAAGATATTCGAGAGACCACAATCGAGTCGATGGCGACGGCTTCCAAAGTTGCAACTTTCTTGGGCAAGGACGAAATAGCCATTTCTCCTGAGAAGGCGCAGATAATCGGCGAGAAGTGCAACAATTGTGGTGAGTGCATTAAGTGGTGTCCAGCTAAGGCAATTGTGAAGGCTTCGAAAGATGTTACTATCAACTCGATTTCATGCACTGGCTGTGGCATTTGTGTGCCTAGATGTCCAACTGAAGCGATTGACCTGAAAAGCTCTACCGATGAACAGTTGATTGGTCAGATTGAAGGTACAGCTATAGGCGAGGGTGATCAGCCTAGAATTTTGGCTTTCCTTGAAAAAACCACGGCTTACGGCTCTGCGGATTTAGCTGGTCAAACGAGAATAAATTATGTTCCAAACGTGAGAATAATAAGTGTTCCCAGCACTGGTCGCGTTGGATTGAAAGCTGTGCTTCACGGTTTTGCTGCTGGAGCTGATGGCATTGTCTTCATCGAGGGCGATGATAGCCCGTTCAGAGAGGATAACGTGCGAGACCATGTCATTGAGTTAAAGAAAGAATTGGGCAAATACAGCGTTGAATCTCTGCGATTGGCTTCGACAACAACGACTTTGCCACAGTACGATAAGGTTGTGAATCTTTTCGAGACGTTTAGTCAAAGATTGGCGAAACTTGGCAGACTTTCAGACGATAAGCGTCAAAAAATCCGCGAAGCATTAGGAGGAAATTAGACATGAAAAATGGGGCTTCGAAGCAAATAACAGATCAAACACGTGACTCAGCTTTCTTGGAAGATGTGAGGAAAACTGTTGCGGGTAAAAAGATATTGAACTGTATCCAGTGTGGTGTTTGTGCAGGCTCATGTCATGCCAGATTCGCTATGGACTGCAGCCCGATGCAGATTATCAAAATGATTCATTTGGGACTAAAAAACGACGTCTTAGCAAGTTCGACGATTTGGATATGCGCCTCTTGCTACACTTGCACGTCTCGTTGTCCGCAGGGGATAGATATCCCGCTTTTGATGTCTTCGTTGAAGAACATGGCGATTGAAAACAAGGTTCCTGCAAAGATTCCGACGAAGCCGAAGTTTCATAAAACCTTCACCGAAATAGTGGGCAAATACGGTCGGATGCATGAGCCTCAGTTACAAGTTGCGCTTATGAATAAAAAGAGTCCGAAAGAGCTTTTCAAGAATGCTCGGTTAGGCATGAAGTTATGGCGCAAGGGAAAAGTGAAGATTTCACCCTCGAGGGTGAACAAGAAGAGTGACCTTGAGGCCATTTTTCAGAATGCTCTGAAAAAGGAGGAACAGAAATGAAATACGCGTATTTCCCAGGTTGCTCCCTAGAATCGTCTGCCAAAGAGTATGAGATGTCATTCAAAGCCGTGAATAAAGTGCTCGGCATAGAAGCCGTTGAAATATCTGACTGGAACTGTTGCGGCTCTATCGACGCGGTACATGCTTACAGTCCTAAGCTTTCTCTTTCCCTATCTGCAAGGAATTTTGCGCTCGCAGAAACCATGAACGCGGACATTGTAGCACTTTGCAGTGCATGTTTCTTCACTTTGTCCCGAGCCAACAAAATGCTCCGCGAAGACTCTAAGCTTAAGGGGACTGTGGACAAAATAATCAATGATGCAGGCTTAAAGTTCACGGGCGAGGCTAAGGTCAGGCACTATCTAGACGTGTTAGTGAATGATATAGGCTTGGAAAAAATCGCGCAGAACGTCAAGGTTCCGTTGAAAGGGTTAAAGATAGTGGCTTACTATGGCTGTTTGCTGGTGAGACCGCCGCAGATTAGAAGCTTTGATGACCCTGAGCATCCTGTGTCTATGGACAAGATTGTCGAAGCTCTAGGCGCCGAAAGTTTGGACTACAGCGATAGAACTCGGTGTTGCGGTGCTTCGTTGGTTTTGACGGACGAGATTGTCATGCTTGAGATGACTAAAGACTTGTTGCTGAGTGCAAAAAACATAGGCGCTGACTGCATTGTCACACCTTGCCCCATGTGCCATTTTAACTTGGACGCGAAACAGAAAGACATTGAATCACATTTCGACCTGAAAATCGACATACCTATTCTCTATATCACACAACTTATGGGAATTGCCTTCGGAGTAGACCCAAAAGAACTCGGACTCAACAGAAACGTAGTGCCCGTAAACAAAGTTTTGGAGAAACTAAAAACACCAGTCCAAGTTGCACCTAAAGCTTAGACCCTTCCCGTTTTTGACGAGCAAAAGATTTTCTGAAAGATTTGTCTACGGGCCAGTTTTCTAAACGATTTTCTGCGATGTTTCAATTTTGCCTGTTTTTCGACTTCGAGTGTATTCCCAACTCAAAACGAAGCCTGCGAATAGAAGAACCGTCCCTATGGTTTCCAGTAGATAGAAGTATGTTGGGTCTCCAAATCTTGTTTTCAAGCCTCCTAGAAAGGGAAACAATCCACCCAATGCGATGAGCAAATTGTATTTTCGCGTTTTATCCAGCCAGAAACTGTAGAGCGCACCGCCTATGATTGCTAGTCCGCCTGGAATAGTGAACAGAGGAGAAAAAATTCTTACATTACTTGGCATGGCCGCGCCCCCTATTTCAGTGCTTCCAGCTTCAACAACCGCTTTTTGCAATGCATCTCCTAACGGAAACGCAAAACTTAGAACAAAAAACGGAACTGTCAAGATTATGGTGTAAGAGAGAAAATACTTGCCTACTGGAAGATGTGTGAGTAAGTACAATGCGCCGGTACCCATTAGAGCAACCATTACTGGTGTGAGGACGTAATACAATTTATAAGTTAATTCGTTCCATCCTGTGCCGCTGGGGCTTATCTGATAAGTATATTCTGCAAAAAATTCAAGAAAAGTTGCCAAGAAGAACATGACTAAGGAAATTGTCCATATAAGTTGATGTTTCTTTCTTCTCTGAAGATACTGGACTGCCAGAAGGAAAGCGAACACCGCAGAAATTATGCTGGAAAGGAGGGGAAAGAAGTTCATGCAATGCCTCTAAGAGCCTTACTTTTTCTTTGTTGCCCATACGCACACTTGTTCGCAGTATGGGTCGCCGTGTCCCATGCACGTTGATCGGGTGACTTTTAGGTCTTTTCCTATCGCTTTGGATACGCCTTCGTGGAAGCTTTCGTGAAGAACGTCGCACATTATGTCAGGCATTTTAACCGATAACTCGCGGAAGAGACAGTTGTGCAGTCTGTAAATTACCCTCTTGCTGCTGGTTTCAAGCACTTCTGGTTCTGCGCCTTCGCTCTCAAGGTATTCTTTGACAATGTATCTTTCGTATTCTTTGGGTGACCAGTTTTCTATGTGATGCTCGGATTCGATTTGTTTCACAGCTTCCTTGCCTGTGCTGATTCCAATGTCTCTTAGAAATTCTTTGGTTTTGTTCACTCCCATTTTGTCTATCATGCCGTTTATCAGAATCTCTGAAAGAAACTGGTACTGCCGCTTGGGAAAAGTAACCATGGGGGGTGCTTTAACTATGCTGTAGTATGCCCTTGGTCTTCCGGCGGCGCCTGTGCGTTCTTCGTGATATTCTATTATTCCCGCCTCGACCAAGGCTTGTAAGTGATGGCGAATGGTGATGGTCTGGAGTCCTAGGTTTTCTGCTATTTCTTCGACGCTCCGAGGTTTCCGGTAAAGCAACTTGAGTATCTCAAGCCTAGATGGACTCGCGAGAGTTCGGTGTATGCTCGACTGGTTCAATGGCATCCCTTTTATGGAGACATGTAGTACGCTGTTATTTATAGGTTTTTTATGTAATTGGTTATTTTTATGAATCTAATCATCGGAACAAAAAGAAATATATTTGCCTGCAACTCACTTTTGTGTAACACAAGTGCGAAGGAACACGATTTGCAGACGCGAAGCACTCTAACAAGTCATTCTTATGAAAGTTTACAGTCGTATCTTCTTGAAACTAGGCAATTAATCGAGTCTGAATTAGAGAAGTTGCTCGACGAAGTGCCCGATGCGAAGCTTCGTCCCCTGTTGGAATATGCTTTATTAACCAACGGGAAAAGGCTGAGACCGATTCTAGTCATTCTGAGCGCGCAAAGCGTCGGCGGTAACCCCGAAAAAGTGACGCGGCTGGCTTTGTCGTTCGAATTGTTGCACACAGCCACGCTTGTGCATGATGACATAATAGACCAAGATGTTACACGGCGCGGAGCCAAGACGCTTTATTCACGGTGGTCAATGAACGGCGCAATACTTGCGGGAGACGCCCTAATAGCCCTAGCAATCAATTTAGCGGCAGATTATGGATCTCAAGTAACGAAAATTCTGTCGAACGTTGGCTTGGAGCTCTGCGAAGGCGAATACGTTGATGCCACGCTTTCTTTGACAAAGGCGACTGAACAGGAATATTACACTAAGATTGAAAGGAAGTCTGCTTCTCTTTTCAAAGGTGCAGCTTGTTGTGGAGCCCTGGCTGCAAAGGGTAACACCGTGGAAATTGAAGCTTTAGCAAAATTTGGGGAATATTTCGGAATGGCTTATCAGGTCAACGACGATTTGGAAGACCTGCTAAACAAGAATCAGGTTTCGCAAGACCTCAAGAACGGAAACGTCACTCTTCCATTACTCTTCCTGTACCAGCATGGCGACAAAGCGTCAAGGAAGTTGCTGATAAAAAATTTTGGGAACAAAAGCATTACAAAGATTACCGCCGAAAGACTGCGTGTCAAAATGGACCAAGTTGGCGCCTTTGACTATTGCCGAAACAAAGTTGCAATGTATTCTAAGCTGGCGCACTCGAGTCTAAGAGAAATAAGAAACTCGATGTTCAAAGACTACTTAACACAATTTTTTAACTATGTAAACAAATCCGAAGGGTAAACCAAATTGAACAATTCGGAGAATCAGCGCAATCCAATTTCGCCAAATTCGTTCAAGGCTTGGATAAGACTAGCCAGAATACCTTTCCTGACCGCAACCATAATCCCAGTAATTCTCGGTGCGGTAATAGCATGGACTTCTTTGGGCGCTTTTAATCCAGCATATTTCGCGTTAACATTGGCAGGCGCAATGTGCCTTCATTTGGGTACAAACATAATAAACGATTACTTTGATTTCCGAAGTGGCTGCGATGCAATCAACACTGAAGCGCTTTCTCCCATAAGCGGAGGCAGTCGCGTCTTGTTGGAAAATCTAGTCAAACCACAGAGCGCATATTTTGCGGCGCTTTCCTTTTTCGGGTTAGCCACTGTTATTGGTACAATTCTATCGGTAATTATTGGTTGGTGGGTGCTGCTTTTGGGAGGAATAGGCGTCATCTCTGGATACTTCTATGTGACTCAGCTGGCCCCTCGTGGATTCGGCGAATTGATAGTGGGGTTAAACTTTGGTCCGCTCATGGTTCTGGGAAGCTACTATGTTCAAACGCAGCAACTCGCGTTTGCACCCTTCTTTGCATCAATACCCGTCGGGTTGCTCATTACGGCAATTCTGTGGATTAACGAAATTCCAGACTATACAGCAGACAAAGCCGTAGGCAAAAAAACGCTTGTTGTACGGGTAGGAAGGAAACGGGCAGCAGATTTGTATTCATTTATCGTACTAGGAGCCTACGCGTGGTTAGTGGGTATGGTTATTTTGAGACAGATGCCACTGGTCTCACTTGTAGTTTTGTTCACTTTACCGTTAGCAGTAAAGGCTGTCAAAGTCGCAAGGAAACACTACGAAGCATCGCGCCTCATGGTTGCCGCAAATTTGACAACAATACAAACCCAACTGTTTTTCGGCATATTAATGATTGTTGCATATGTGCTGAGTTACTTTTTGCCGCTTTGATTCTCTTGTCTAAGGCTAGAATGTATAAATTTCACCATATGCCCCGATGATTTGATGGACATTGAAAATTAATAACTCAATCGCAACTTTGTTTTAGAAAATCGCCAAGTTATACATTTCAGTCTCACCATACGCCTAGAACATTGTTTGGAAACTTTTATATATGCAAAATGTGTGATAAAAAAGATAAATATAATAGTGGAGAATGAAACACTTGGTACCTCCCTTTGACTATTTAGACAGCATGAGTTGGAGCATAGCTGCAAGCGGAATACTAGTGGGCATTGCCGCATTTCGACTTAAGTACAACCCGTCAACGGACGCCTTCGAAGAAGAAAACCGAAACGTCGGAAAAGGATTAGGGGTAGCTTTAGGAATAACCGCCTTCTATCTCTTCCTTACGGGCATAAGCATAAGTTTCAATTGGCCATTTTCCTTTTCTGGTGGCGTTTACAATGTTCTCTTTGGAGGTGCTGCCTCACTCGCAGGTCTCGTGCTTTTAACAACTGCAATAGCGTTTTATTTCGGAAGAGGATTCCAAGCAGCCACTTACTTCGGTTTCATGGTTGGCCTCTACCTGCTTATCGACGCGATTGCAATATACAGCACCCTCAACAGCGCTGCAAATAAGTTGACAAATGACCCGATGAAAAGTACTCTACTCTACTTGGCACCAGCAGTCGTATTACTCTACTCGCCAATTGCTGCACACATAAAGAGCAAATATGCAAGATGGGCCTTCGGAATACTAGCTTTCCTATTAGGTATCGCCTGGCTGTACTTCGCATACACTACCACCTTAAGCCACCTCGGAGCGTTCCCAACAACTTAAGCTCAAAGCACAAAAGAAGCACACTCGCAAGTCCAGCAGAGCCACCCTTTTTTATACCCAAAAACACAAGACCAAACCTCCCCAAACACAGCCTCAGAGAACCATTATTCTCCGTCCACTTTGGCGACGCACATCTATAGCCCAAAAAGTGCTGGGCATATTTGGATCATATAGCGAACTAGGGCCTAGGGCGTGCGAGAGAAAATAACACAGTCAAGAAAAATTCAGTATTCTATTCCCTTTCGCGGCTTTACTCCTCTAGCAAATGGGTGTTTAATTTCT